>Ga0114978_10001788_pt1 | contig 18077 bp, 19 predicted proteins | sample S_140212_EF_Meta_FD_87027 | JGI IMG/M metagenome (GOLD analysis project Ga0114978, IMG submission 87027) | Freshwater microbial communities from Lake Simoncouche, Canada to study carbon cycling - S_140212_EF_MetaG | ecosystem: Environmental > Aquatic > Freshwater > Lake | place: Lake... | reverse complement strand
TCTTGAGCACGCCCAAGAAACGGGCGGCCTGTCAGGCTCTCCCGTCTTTGAAAAAAGCAATCGCATCATTCAACAATTGCGACAAACCTTAGACGCTCAAATTCCCATTATTGGTGTTGGTGGCATCCTCAGTGGTGCAGATGCAGTAGCAAAAATAAAAGCAGGAGCCGATTTGGTTCAAATTTATACAGGCCTCATTTATAAAGGCCCCGCTCTCATCACTGAATGCGCCTCATCGATTCAAAAATATTTTCAATCGAATAGTTAATTTTTCAATCGTTAAGAAGTTGTAGCACGGCGTCACCAATGGCCAAACTGCTAGTCAATCCTGGCGACTCAATTCCAAATAAATGAACCAATCCTGCAACTCCATGCGTTTGCGGGCCTTGAATCAAAAAATCTGCAGACGCGTCCTTGGGCCCACTGATTTTGGGTCGAATGCCCGCATAACCAGGCTCCAGGGCACCGTCGGGCAGTGTAGGCCAGTATTTGCGCACCTCTGCATAAAAAGCGTCTCCACGACTGAGATCTACCTCTAAATCATGCGGGTCATCGACCCATTGCACATCAGGACCAAACTTGGCTTGATTGCCCAAGTCCAAAGTTAAATGAACGCCAAGGCCTGCTGCCTCTGGAACGGGATAGATCAAATGCTGGAAGGGTGACTTTCGACTCAGTGTGAAGTAGTTGCCTTTGGCGTAATACGGCGTAGGCGCAAACGAAGATGCATAGCCTTCAATCAATTGGGCCAGCAGTGGCGCTGATAAGCCTGTAGCATTAATCAAATATTGACTCGCAATGCAAGTGTTGTCTTGCATGGTTAATTCAAAGCCGTGATCTGTTGGTAACACCCGATTGACGCTGGCATAAAAAACCACCACACCACCCGCATTTTCAAAATCACCTTGATAACTCAACATCAAAGCATGGCTATCCACAATACCCGTGCTGGGTGAAACAAGTGCAGCTTTACAAAATAATTGGGGTTCTAATTCGCAGGCTTGTTGCGCGTCCAACAAAACCAAATCATTCACACCATTGTCCGCGGCTTTTTTTTGAATCGCTAACAATTGATTCAATTGTTCGTCGTGAGTTGCGACAATTAATTTTCCGCAGCGTTTAAAAGGCAATCCCCTCTCTTGCAAATAGGTGTAAAGCATTTTTTTACCTTGCACACACAACTGCGCTTTGAGCGAGCCCTTGGGATAATAAATGCCCGCATGAATGACTTCACTGTTGCGTGAACTGGTTTGAGTGCCGATTGCATTTTCTTGCTCCAAAATCAGCCAATCGCCGCCCAGATTGATTTGAAGCGCACGAGCAACGGCCAAGCCAACAACGCCTGCGCCAACCACCACGCCTGTAACTCGATCCATTGCTAATCCTTTCATCCCTAGTCAAAAAAACGGCATCCCACAATGCCGTTAAAGAGACTAACTCAAAAAATCAAGATTTTTTGGATTTATCCTTGCTCGATTGAATGACGGAGTCAGTCGCCTTTTGATAGTTACTTTGCGCCAATTCCGTTGCTTGCTTGACGGCATTTTGTACCGACTCCATGGCTTGGTTACCAGCAGCTAATGCCGTTTTGAATGCATTTACAGCAGGCTCGGAGCCAGCAGGTGCGTTTTTAGCCACGTTATCCACCATGGTTTGGAACGCATGCTGAGCTTGTGCATATTTTTGTTCAACACCTTTCGAAACTGTTCCGCCATGATTGGAAACAATTTCAAATAATTGACGGTTATAGGACATCATCTTTTCTGCCAAGGGTTGAAACAATGTGGACTGCATCGCAACCAGGTCTTGTGAATCCTTGGCCCCCATCACCATCTGTGTATTTTTGTGTGAGTCTTCAATAGCGGCTTTGGTCACGGCCAAATTGAGTTGAATCAAGTGCTCAACGCCAGCAACGGCTTGTTGTGTAAATCCCATTAAAGTTTCGAGATTAGCTTTGTGTGCAGCCAATATTTGTTCAGGTGTAAGTAACATGAGAGCCTCCAAAGTTAGATAATAAAAAAGTATTCAAAAAAAGTTTGGTAAAACTTTTAATAGACTTGCCATAAATCACATTTTAGGGATAACCCTAGAGTAAACAAGCATTCAGCCGCCTAATATTTGAGCTTTAGGGTTGAACAACTAATTGCTGTGGTCCCAATGAGTCATCCAATTGCCTCTGTAACTATCGGCTAAGCTTGTCGAGCGCAAGATCAATAAATTTTCTGCGTTGCGCGTTTGTGCCGAATTAGTGAAGTTAAAACTACCCGTGATCACAATGTCGGAATCTACAACAATCACCTTGTTATGGGCAATAGCGTGTTTGCCATCGAGTCGATATTGAATTTGAGAGCCAATCATTAAATCAATCACATATTGATTGGTCGTTTGGCTTTTCTTGTCCAACAAAACTTTCACGTCAACTCCGCGCTGATGCGCCCTGACGAGCGCCTGCGCAATGCCATTGTGCGTAAAACCATAGGCCTGCACGCGTACTTCTTTTTTTGCTAAATCAATGGTGTCTGCGATGGCCTGGGCTGTATTGTCGGGCGGGTTGAAAAAAGTGCCGATTACTTCCACCTGCGAGGTCGAGGATGAGGAAGTTGATCGACTGCCTTGGGCAGAAGCTACAGGGGAATGGTCACCCGACTTGAAGCCAGACAACCATTGGCCCAAAACCACAACGATCAAAACAGCAAGACCGAGCCAAGATTTTTTTTTCATACGTTGCATCTTAACCAATGTGCACCCATCACACATTGAATACCCCACGAGAGAGGGCACAATCGGGGGATGTCTGAAAATTATCCACTCCCCCAATCTGCAGAACTGTTGGCCCAAGAATTGGATCAACATCCGGATTACAAAGTATTGCGCCGACTCACGCCCAAAGAGTTTTATTCACCCGCCATCGCGGGACAAAAACTCATGAAAGCCGTGGTGCTCGATACCGAAACCACAGGACTTCAAGTAGAAAATGATCGTGTCATCGAACTCGGTATGGTTGTTTTTGAATTTGACCCCCTCCACGGCACCATCCACCGTGTCCTCGACGTGTTTGATGAATTAGAAGATCCTGGTTTTACTATACCGTCAGAAATTACAGCCATCAACCACATCACCAATCAAATGGTCGATGGAAAAAAAATCAACGATCAAAAAGTAGAACAACTTTTATCCGACGTTCAAGTCGTAATTGCACACAATGCCAGCTTTGATCGACCTTTTGTTGAAGAACGCTGGCCTATCTTCAAAGAATTCAACTGGGCTTGCAGCATTCGTGATATTGATTGGAAAGCCGAGGGCTTTGGGTCCGCCAAACTCGAATATCTGCTCAGCACTCAAGGTATTTTTTACGAGGCGCATCGCGCCGAAACTGATTGCTGGGCATTGCTCGAACTGCTTCATCGCCTTTTGCCACAAAGTCAACAACCCGCTCTGCTATCTCTAATGCAAACACTTAATCAAGCGCAAACAAAACTTTATGCAATAGGTGCGCCCTTTGATAGCAAAGGTTTACTCAAAGCCAGAAATTACCGTTGGGCGCCTGAAATCAAATGCTGGCATAAAACCATTGCTTCGGAAACAGATTTAAGAGCAGAGTTTGTTTGGTTGCGCAATAAAGTGTATCGAAGCAAACGCGCTGTTGTCGAATTAGAAAAATTAGGTGGACAGGTGCGCTATTCATTGCGCGGGGGTGAGCGCACCACGGTCAGTTTAGATTAACGCGTTACTATCAATAAGGAACCATTTGCCAAGGCTGGGGGCAAGATCCAACGTTTGGATAGTATTGCTGATAGGCTTGGCAAAAATAGGCCACTCGTGGTGGTTCCATGTACACAGGGGGCGACAAGACAACGGGCGGGCTGGCGTACACAGGTCGCGTTGCATAAACCACGCCACCAACCAAGGCTGCAGCGGCCAGTGGCGCAATCCAACTTCCGTGATGACGGTGATTTTGTCGATGAGCATCATGCCTACCTTGGTGATGCCCTTGATAAGGTCCGTTGGCATGAGCCTGTGATAAAGATCCACCTAGGTTTGAAGCTATAAATAAAGTGCAAATTAAATATTTTTTCATCGCAAATCCCCCTTTATTGGTTTGGACTATTGAATAACGCCATATGACATCCATTGGATGACAGCAGGCTCAAAAAACTTATTTTGAATGCGATTTTTTTAAATGGGCTTCAATGGCTAGGGCTATCCCGAGTACCACCGAGTCCTTGCCGCAACTTGCAGAGATCATTAGTCCCACGGGAAGGTCGCCTTGAACGTGGCAAGGAATAGAAATTGAACAACCATCTAAAAAATTAATTGCAAAGGTATTGCGCAAGAGCAAACGATTGACTCTAAAAAATTCATCATCGCTATCGAGCAATGCTTGAATGGGTTGCGCGACGATCGGAACGGTTGGACAAATCAACGCATCAAAAGGCTCAATCACTGAATTCACCCGTTCAATCCAATTTTTTCTTCGATCCATGAGATGAAGGTAATCAGCCGCACTTATCCCTTTACCCATGTACATGCGCTGCACAACGCGATGGTCAACCTTGGATGGGTCGGCTTCAATTCTTGCACCTTGAGCGGCATAACCCTCAATCGGTGAAAGCCCGCCGGGTTGATTGATGTGAGCGATTTCATCCAATTCCTTGAGTGAAATTTCTCGAATTTCGACGCCCGCTTGTGTCAATGTGATAAGAAGTTTTGAAAAAGATTTTGCAACGGTTTCATCCAGGTCGTCCATCATCAGGGTGTTTGGAATAGCCAAGCGCAAACCTTTGAGGGCACGGGCTTGCACCGCCAAATCTTGTCCCGATAAAACCTGATCCAAAATAATCGCGTCATCTACACAACGAGTAATAGCACCCACCGTATCAAGGGATCTTGCCAATTCGACTGCACCCGCACGCGGCACTCGGTATTGGGAATTTTTAAAACCGACCAAGCCACATAACGACGCGGGGATACGAAGAGATCCGCCCGTGTCTGAACCCAAACCAGCGACAGCAAAGCCAGACGCGACAGAAACAGCGGCGCCAGAGGACGAGCCGCCTGGAATTCGCGCTGTATCAAGGTCAAATGGATTAACGGGCGTACCGTAATGAGGATTGATTCCCACGCCAGAAAAAGCAAACTCGCTCATATTGGTTTTACCCAAGATCACAGCGCCTGCATTTTTGAGCCGACTGACCGCAGGGGCGTCTTGCGCAGCTGCTGGCTCGCCCGCGCAAACAACTGTGCCTGCCATGGTCGTCTGACCTTGAACATCAAACAAATCCTTGATGGTGATGGGTAAGCCTAAAAGAGGTGAATTTGTAGCCCCAGTCGCAATCAAAGAGTCCGCATGCTGGGCCGATGACATTGCTTGATCTGCGTAGATAGCAGTCATCACATCAGAAGAATTTTTCGCTTGGTTGAGCGATTTTTCAATCAACGAATAACAGTTAAGTTGACGCTGTTTTAATTGAAGCTGAAGTTGGCGAATCGTTTCCAACCGAACTCCATTTAGAGTGTGTAAGAGCTTGTCCTAACCGAACTGCCTTGTACGTGGTTCATCTCACCTTGGAACTCACCACCGCGCTCGATTTGAATTTCTGAATACTGAAGTTTGCCCGATACGCGACCTGTATTGCGAATATGCAGATGTTCGATGCAATTGACGACTTCATGCAATCCGCCCTCGACTTCGATATTTCGAGCCTTGATGGTGCCCGTAATCACGCCTGAAAGTCCAATAAAAATTTCATCCGCAGTCAAATCACCATCCACGGTACCGTAAATGGTGGCTTTTTTGGGGACATTGAGCGAACCCTTAAAAGTAACACCATTACCGATGGTCAGATTGTTGGATAAGTCTGAAATGGATGACATTTTGCACTTTCGTATGTAATACTTGTAGCTATCATACTATCAAAAGAAAACCATTCAAGGTCGACAATAATCCTAAAGTTCCCAACACGAGAGAAACCTTGAAAAAAGTTCGTCGATTCGTGATGATTGCAACAGAAGTTAAAACAATTGATATTTGAAGTAGCGCTTCGGCATAGTCAAACCAAGGATCTTGTTTCATCGCATGATCGCGATGTGCTTCGTGCTTTTTAGCAGTAACCATCAATTCTTTTTTACCTTCGCCCGTATCGGGTTCCGACTCATAGCGTTCTATATTTTTTTTGTAACCTGCCAATGCTTTTTCAAGCTTGACTTTTTGTTCGGCATTTAATTTATCGTTGGCCAATTGAAAATCAATATTGTCTACAGCGATTTTGTAAGAGGTTTGTCGAATATTTTTTGCTTGATAAAACGCATACGCATTGGAGGCCAAGATATTTTCTGCAGTGGCGTCTTTGGCCGCGTTACTGCCTCCTAAACTTGCAATCGCAAGAGTCATCGCTAAAATTGAAACCAATAAAGCGCAGCTTGTTTTAAATGGATCGCTGGAATCGGTGTCGACATCATGACTTTCAATAGAACTCATTTTTATCTCCTGAAAAGAGGATTGATGATTTTAGATTGGGCTAATGATATAACGAAAATAATATTTTTCCAATTGTCGATGTCCCTTAGAATGTTATGCTGTTTTAGGAAATGAATTCTACTCATCGAACCCTTATGGAATGCCTCACCCTTTATTACGACGGCCGATGTCCTCTTTGCCAGGTTGAAATTTTATTTTTACAAAATCGCAATACAAAAGGACTGCTCCAGTTTGTCGACTTACACGCCGCAAACTTTGACACGTTTGAATTGCCAGTGACTTGTGACCAAGCCATGTCAGCGATTCATGGTCGATTCCTAACGGAACCCTATTGAGTGGCGTCAAGGTTTTTGAAGAGGCCTATCGACGCACCAATTTGCCTTTGATGGCATGGCTTTTATCGCGTAGATGGCTCATACCCATTTGGAATCAATGCTATGCATGGTTTGCAAAAAACAGATACCGTATTTCAAAAGGGATCGGTCCAACCGTTCTCAAAATCAGAAAAAGATTGATTAGCTAGTGTCCTTGTGATGGGGCTTATTCCCCAGCCACCTTGAGCATGATTTTCCCAATATGAGCCGACGACTCCATGAGTGCGTGCGCTTTTGCCGCATCTGACAAATCATAAACTTCGTGAATAAGCGTTTTGACTTGTGAAGATTCAAATAAGGGCCAAACATGTTGCAACAATTCGGATGCAATTTTTGCTTTCTCTGCGGCACTTCTGGGACGCAATGTAGATCCCACAAAAGTTAAGCGCTTAGAAATCATCGAAACCCAATCAACTTCTTTTTTGGAGCCTTGTAAAAAAGCAATTTGTAACAAACGACCCTTGAGAGCCAATGCACTCAAATTGCGTTGCATGTAATCGCCACCCACCATATCCAAAATCATATCGACGCCACGACCTTGGGTGAATGTTTTAGCCTCTTGAACAAAGTCTTGTATTTTGTAATTAACGGCCAAATCAGCGCCCATTTGTTGACACACTTGTACTTTTTTATCGTTACCTACTGTGCATATCACGCGTGCTTTGAATGCGTGTGCCAATTGAATCGCTGCAAGGCCTATTCCAGATGAGCCGCCATGAACCAAAAAATGTTCATCAGCTTTGAGACCGCCGTATTCAAACACATTGGTCCAGACAGTGAAATAGTTTTCGGGTAATGACGCTGCTTCGAGTAATGTCATCCCCTTGGGAATGGGTAAGACCTGCCCTTGAGGCGCGCAAACATATTCGGCGTAAGAGCCCCCATTGGTGAGCGCACAAACACGATCGCCTAACTTCCAACGTGTGATACCCTCACCCAATGCAACGACTTCACCTGATGCTTCTAAACCAATTATGGGTGACGCGCCCGCAGGCGGTGGGTATTTTCCTAGGCGTTGCGAACAATCGGGACGATTAACTCCTGAGTAAGCCACGCGAATCAAAATTTCGCCTGCACTCGGTTGTGGTACTTGTGTTTTTGATAAAACCAAAACCTCGGGTGCACCGCCCTGGGCATGATCAATAAAATTCATTGTTGTACTTGTCATTATTTTGTCCCTTAAAAAAATGATTAACGCAATCGGATGGGCTCAATCACCACGGATCCTTTTTCTGAACTGATGGTGAGCGTGCCCTCTTGAATCGTCGCTTGAATCCGCATTGATCGCTCTGCAAGCGCTGCCAAAGCCTGCGATTGATCGCTTGGAATTTGCATGACCCCCAGTTTAACCAATCGCGTGATTTTATTTTCGATGGCCTTCCACCAAATCGGCGCCGAATGTAGAAACGGATACACCCACACCTGATCGGCCTTGCTACAGGCTTTTTGTATTGGTTTTTCTTCGGGTTGCCCCACTTCCATCCACAATCTGATTCGTCCCGTGAAATCTTTGATCAATACATCGGGTTCATCAGGATCGGATAAACCTGCGCCAAAAGAAATCGTTGCATCGCCATTGCATAAGTCTTGAAGTTGATAGGCATGCAAAGCCAAAACAGCCAAGCGAATCATCAATCGCTCGTCGGTTTCACTGGGATGCCTGGCTAAGGTGAGATCGTGATCGGCATAGTAGCTGTGATCAATGTCAGCAATTTGAACGCTGGCTTTAAAAATAGTTGATTTGATAGCCATATATGTCTCAATCACTCTCAAAAAAAAAGCTTGGAATCATCCAAGCTTTTTTAAATGATGGTAGGACGTACAAGATTCGAACTTGTGACCAACGGATTAAAAGTCCGCTGCTCTACCAACTGAGCTAACGTCCCAACAATTTGAAATTAACTTTTGAGGTTAATCACAAAAAAGCAAATTATAACGAGTTTTTTGTCGGTTTATTTTTTGCGCTCAATTGATTCAAAATCCAGCCTGCAGCGCACATGCCAAATGTGGCAGTAACACTGATGAGCGAGCCGTAGCCATTACAATTAAGTGAACCATGTGGCGACTCTATATTGCAATTGGCATCGGGCTGTTTAACGCTCTCTTTGCTAAAAACACACATGATCTTGCTTTGCTTTGTGGACTCCAACAAAACTTTTTGCTTAAGAAGTCGACGAAGCTTTCCAAGCAATGGATCATGGGTCACGTCCATCAAATCCATGATTTCAACGCGATGCGCTTCTTGTTTGCCACCCGCCGCACCCACTGTAATAAAAGGAATGGAACGCTGCATGGACCAATCGCACATCACCAACTTGGCGTCCATTTGATCGCATGCATCAATGATTGCGTCAACGCCGCTAGGCAAAATATCAGGCCAGTTTTCTGGCGTTACAAAGTCTTCAATCGTTTGAACATCGCAAGCAGGATGAAATTGTGCAATTCTTTCTTTTAATGCAATGACTTTGGCTTGACCCATCGCTTGATCAGTAGCCTGCAATTGTCGATTGATGTTGGAGGGGGATACATGATCCATATCGATGAGGGTGATTTTTCCAACACCACTTCGAGCCAAGGCTTCAACCGCCCAAGAACCGACACCACCCACGCCCACAACGACGACATTTAACTCCAGCAAGGATGAAACGGTACCAACGCCCCACAATCGATCTAAACCGCCAAAGCGACGCGCTTGATCGTCGTTCATTTCAGTCGAGACGCCAAGTTTGATATTGGATGGCAGTGACCGCGCCAATCACGATACCTAAAGTAGCGACAACTGCGTTGAGGCTGAGTGTTGAAAGACCGCTCACGCCTTGTCCAATGGTGCAACCCATTGCGGTGACGCCTCCAACACCCATCAGAACGGCGCCTATTAAATGATTGCCCAAATCTTCAACGCTGCCAAAGCCTTCCCAGCGAAAACTACCCTCAAACTTTGACGTAACAAAGGATCCGCAAATCACACCGACAACCGTGACGATGCCAATACTGAGAGTTTTTGATTTATCGCTGTAAAACTCCAACCAATCGAAAAGATAGGCAATGGGTGCGACAAAACTCAATGCTTCCATTCGAGTTGAATTAGTTTTTAAATAAACCTCTTCGAGTGTTTCGGGATGCTCTAAAAGATGCCCTAAATTTCCACTGACACACCACGCAGCGATGACCAACAATCCAATTCCAAGGCCTGCCATCCAATTTTCAAACTTGAAAAAACTGGCATTGAGCGCCGCGTATAAAAATAAAATAAACCCAAGACTCAATCCCACATAAGAAGTCAGTTGCAGATGCTCAGGCGCAAACAAAGATAAAAAGAAAGTTGCCAAATTAGCGCCCTGGGGCATTTCAATTAATACTTGATCTACCGTAGCAACACGCATAACGGCGGTGATACCCTTAAGCGTTGCGAATCCTGAAATGCCAATCACGATCATGACGACCCATGATTTGAGATTGCCTGTGCCAACACGTATCAGTGTTTTATTGCCACAACCCGAAGCAAAAACCATTCCTAAACCAAATAAAACGCCACCGACCAAGGATGACAGCCATAAAAATTGTGTAGATGAATAGACTGCTTTTTCGGGCTTGATGTATCCAAGCAAACTGAGCATTGCAAAGCCCATCATGGACACACCAATGGCCATCATCCATTGAAGTGCTCGCGTCCAATCTCCCATGTTGATGACGTCACTGATTGCGCCCATGGTGCAAAAATGTGTTTTTTGCGCCAAGGCTCCAAACAACAATCCGATGGCGAACGAAGCAAATAAAATCTGCTGACTCAAAGCATAAATATCGACGGTATGCATAAAAATTATTTCAACCGACTTAAACGTTCTTTGCCCGCATTGGCCGCTTCAGTATCTGGAAAGTTTTTAATCAAATCTTCGAGCGTTTTTCGAGCGCTGCGCACATCCTTGAGCTCCAATTGACAATTGGCCAGAGATAAAAATGACTCTGGGATGCGTGCGTGAGTTGGGTAATTTTGAATAAGGTTTCTAAACTGATTGATGGCCTCTTTGTAGTCTTTAACCGCATAACTTGAATTTCCAACCCAATAGATCACAGAAGGTTTGTAAGCACTGGACGGATATTTTTTGTTGAAATCGGAAAAAGAAAAATTGGCTTGTGAAAAATTGCCTTTTCTAAATAAATCCAATGCCGTCTCAAAATCCCTTTTTTCAATGGACTCAGCAATAAACTCCATACCATCGACTGTCACCTTACTGGGTTCAAATTTTTGTAAGCGCAACTCGAGTTGTTGAATTTTTTCGTCTTGTGCTTTGATGAAGTCTTTGTAAGTGCGCTGAAGATCGGACAAATCTTTGGATAACTCTTCTTGGCTTCCTCTGAGTTTGGAAGATTCTGAACGCAATGTTTCAAATGAATTTTGAAATTCTAAAAAACCACGCTTAATTTGTAAAATTTCATCGTCTTGCTTTTGACTGACGCCTTGTTGCGATTGACGAAAGGAATCTAGTCGCTGACGCAACTCTATAATTGCACGTCTGGCTTCATCATCTTCAAAAAGTGCCGCCCATGAAGATGTAAACGCCAATGAGGCTGTTAGTACAAATACAAATTGAACAAATAACTTATTCATCAGCGGTATGAAATTTCAGCACGGCGATTTTTAGCATACGCATCTTCATTGGTCGCTGTATCAACTGGCTTTTCTTTTCCAAAACTAACGGCTTCTAGCTGACTATCTGATACGCCAAGCAAGGCAAGCGCTTTGCGCACCGACTCTGAACGCTTTTGACCCAATGCCAAATTGTATTCACGGCCACCGCGCTCGTCGGTGTGCCCCTCTAAATTAACTTTGCGCTTGGCGTCAGCACGAAGGTATTTGGCGTGAGACTCGATCAGAGATTGATACTCAGGCTTGATAACAAAGCTGTCGTAATCGAACATCACAAGCTTGCCCACACCCACGGGTCCTGGGTCCATGCCAGGTAATTTGCTCACTTCAACCGTTGTTACGCTGGACTTGGGTTGAAGAGCATTATCGGTAGAGACCGCGGCACCGGCTTTGTCTTCAACAGGAACTTCGGCGAGTTTGACGTTGGACGCACATCCAGTCATCAACAACACCAAGCTGATTACAAAAATTATATTTTTCATGATTTCTCCAAGTTAATCTAATTATGGTTTTAGAAAAGGTCCCCAATGCGGTTCGCGAATATCTCCGTTTTGTCCCGCTAATCGAGCAGTTATACGACCATCCAAAGTGGTGGTCATCAAAGCTTCTCTGCCTTGAATTTGAGTGGCATATACCAACAACTTGCCATTGGGTGCAAAAGAGGGACGCTCATCAGCGACCGATTGAGTAATCGCTGAAACCTTATCGATATTGAGGTCCATCAAGTGCAGCTTGAATTGACCATTGACGCGTGAAATATAGGCCAAAAAACGTCCATCGGGACTGATGCTGGGCGAGATGTTGTAATTGCCTGAGAATGTGACTCGCTGAACAGGCCCGCCGATGGATGGCGTTCGATAAATTTGAGGTGAGCCACCACGGTCACTCACAAAATAAATTGCACTGCCGTCAGGAGTAAAAACCGGTTCGGTGTCGATGCTCGATGATTGGGTCAAACGCTTGGCTTCACCGCCGACCGATGAAATCAAATACAACTGTGAACCGCCATCGCGGGTTAATGTAACAGCCAATTGATTGCCATTGGGTGACCAAGTGGGCGCACTGTTGGAACCTTTGAAATTGGCCAGAACACGTCTTTTGCCCGATGCGACCTCATGCACATAGATGACAGGCTTGCGAGACTCAAACGAGACATAGGCCAATTGGGTGCCATTGGGCGACCAACTCGGAGAAATAATTGGCTCAGGACTTGTTAAGGCCGCTTGAGCATTTTCGCCATCCGAATCAGCAATCCATAAATGATACTTGCCAGCATTTTTGGTGATGTATGCAATGCGGGTAGAAAAAACGCCTTTATCATCCGTTAATTTTTCGTAAACGTAATCAGAGATGCGATGTGCAATCAATCGAAGTTCAGAGGGCGAAACCGCAAAACTTTGGCCACCCAGATCTTGTCCCTTGACTATATCCCACAATCGAAAACGCACATCAAAACGGCCATCGGCCAATCGCGTGATGCTCCCCGAAAGATGTGCATCAAGGTTTTTTTGACGCAAGGCACTGAAATCGGGTCTAGAAACTTCATCACCGATGGCGCCTAAGGCCGACGATTTGAACTGTCCACTTCTTTCGAGATCAGCAGAAATAATGGTTGAAATTTTTTGGGGTGCGCTGTCTTCACCTTTGAATGTGGATAGTCCAATAGGGATTTGTGTAACGCCAACACCTGTCACTTCAATTCTGAATTGAGCGTGAGAACTTATGATTGCAAAAAATGAAAGTGCACCACACACACCCAATTGCAATAAAGAAGAAACCCAACGTTGAAAAAATTGAATTATCATGACTTCAATGGATACCGCAAATAAACAAAAAACTTTACCTAACAGCATACTATTGTAAAGCCTGCCTCAGAGAGTGGATAATCACTAGGGTTAACCTTAGTTTTAAAACAACACTTTCAAGTCAGCGATCTCTATTTCAAAAATGCCCAGCTCACACTCCAAAACATTGATTCAGCGTTTGTTGCGAGCCGCTCGTTTCTTCAATACCCCTACCATTGCTTGGTTGGCTGTGGTCGTTTCTGTCATCATTGTTTCAATTTCAGAGCCCATGATTCCTGCACTGCTCAAGCCATTGCTCGATCGTGGATTTGTGCAGGGAAAAATCGAACTCTGGTTGGTACCTGTTTCTTTAATTGGCTTATTTGCGGTACGCGGTCTTTGTGTATTTACCAGTCAAGTGGCCATGGCAAAAATTTCAAATCAAGGTTTGCTCAAACTGCGTACACAAATGTTTGAAAAATTATTGCACGCGCATCCCGATTTGTACCGACAACAATCAGCCAGTGCCTTGGGCAATACCTTAGTCTATGAAGTGCAAACAGGCGCATCGATGATGGTGCAATCACTTTTAAGCATGGCACGAGATACGCTCACGCTGTTGGCTCTTGTTGGCTACTTGCTCTATCTCAACTGGAAACTAAGTCTAATCGTGGCACTCTTATTTCCATCGGTTGCTTGGCTGATGAAAGCCTTGTCTAAGCGACTGTTTGTGTTATCTAAAAACAATCAACACGCCACCGATGAATTGGCCTACGTGGTTGAAGAAAACGCGTTGGCCTATCGCGAAATCAGACTATATGGCGGCCAAAACTCCCAGAAAAAACGCTTTGTGATTCTGGGCAACATGCTTCAGCGCTTGGCCATGAAAACCATAGTGGCCAGCAGTGCAATTACTCCTTTGACTCAGTTGTGTGCGGCCATTGCTTTGTCAGGCGTGATTTGCGTGGCCTTGCTCCAAAGTTCGTACGAAGGTACAACGGTAGGTGGTTTTACTGCTTACGTCACGGCGATGTTGATGCTGATTGCGCCCATCAAACATTTGTCTGATGTCACAGCCCCTCTCACGCGTGGCTTGGTCGCAGTAGAGCGCGCATTGGAATTGATTGAATCAACGCCGAGCGAAACCTCAGGCACATTTACAAAAGACCGCGCAAGTGGACATATTTCACTTGAAAATATTCGGGTGCAATACAACGTTGACTCTAAACCCGCTCTTTTTATTGAGCAACTACAAATTAATCCGGGTGAAACCTTGGCCTTGGTAGGCCCCTCTGGCGCTGGAAAAACCAGCTTGGTTAATTTACTTCCACGTTTTATCGATCCAAGCGCGGGTCACGTCAGCTTAGATGGTGTGTCAATTGCCGATTGGAAATTAGCCTCTTTACGAAGCCAATTTGCCATGGTCAGTCAAAACGTGATTGTGCTCAACGACACACTTGCAAACAATGTCGCACTGGGTCATGTTTTGGATCGTGAACACGCGCTTGCGTGTTTACATGCGGCCAATTTGCAAAGCTATGTGGATCAACTTGCGCTTGGAATCGACACCCTCGTGGGGCACAATGCCTCGCAACTCTCGGGTGGGCAACGTCAACGATTGGCCATAGCACGTGCACTCTACAAAGACGCACCTATTTTGATTTTGGATGAAGCCACATCCGCATTGGATAACGAATCCGAACGAGCGGTTCAAGAAGCGTTGCACAGACTTAAATCAGGACGCACCACCATCATCATTGCACATCGTCTAAGCACCATCGAACACGCCGATCGCATTGTGGTGATGCAAGAGGGTCAAATCATTGAAATTGGAAAACACGCTGACTTGATGCAAGCACAAGGCACTTATGCCAGCCTCTTCAAACTGGGATCGTTTTATCAATCCAAGTCTTAAGATCATTCGCAAAATATTTAAAGAAGAATAATATCGTAGCTCTCTTGTGGAAGATGGGCTTGCGCTTGAAGCGAAATGGGCTTACCAATAAATTCGCTGAGTCCCGCAAGGTGTTGGCTCTCTTCATCCATGAATAAATCAATCACGCGCGATGAAGCCAACACTCTAAATTCTTTGGGATTGAATTGTCTGGCCTCACGCAAAATTTCTCTCAAAATATTGTAGGCAACGGTTCGTGCTGTTTTGACAATCCCTTTGCCCTGACAAATTTCGCAGGGCTCGCAGAGCAAATGCGCCAAGGATTCACGTGTTCGTTTACGAGTCATCTCCACCAAACCGAGTTGTGAAAATCCACTTGACATGGTTTTGACACGATCGCGCGACAATTGTTTTTGCAATTCTTGAAGCACGGCCTCTTGGTGTTGCGGCAAGCTCATGTCAATAAAATCTGCAATGACAATGCCACCTAAATTGCGTAAACGCAACTGCCTAGCAATTGCCCCTGCAGCTTCTAAATTGGTCTTAAAAATCGTTTCATCAAAATTTTTCGCACCCACAAAGCCGCCCGTGTTGACATCGATCGTGGTGAGTGCTTCGGTTTGATCAATCACCAAATAACCTCCCGATTTGAGATCAACGCGACGCCCCAAGGCCTTAGAAATTTCTTCATCAACAGAAAACAAATCAAACAAAGGTCTCTCGCCTTTGTAAATTTGAAGCTTATCGACCGTCATTGGCATGAACTCTTGTGCAAAGCTGCGCAAAAATTGAAATTGCTCATTGGAATCGATTCGAATGCTACTGGTTTGGTCGCTCACCATATCTCTGAGAACGCGTTGCAACAAATGCAAATCTTGATGAAGCAAGGACTGCGGCGGCATCTTCATACTCAAATCTTTGATTCGAGCCCATGATTTACGCAAATAGGCAATGTCTTCTTGCAACTCTAAGTCACTTGCGTCCTCGCCATTGGTTCGCAAGATATAACCACCAACAGACTCGTCTTGAACCGCTTGTTGGGCCAAATTTTGCAAGCGCAAGCGCAAGGCTTCGCGTTGCTCCAAATGAATTTTTTGTGAGATACCGATATGTTCATCTTGCGGCAAAAAAACCAAAAATCGCCCAGCAATACTGATTTGATTAGAGAGGCGCGCACCCTTGGTGCCCATTGGATCTTTGATCACTTGAACGAGCAGGCTTTGTCCTTCAAATACCTGCTTTTCAATTGGTAAAACTGGCGCTGCCTCCGATGCGTTATTGGCGTGACGCGCCGTGACACTGCTAATTAAATCGGCGACATGCAAAAAAGCGGCTCTCTCGAGGCCAATATCAATAAATGCCGATTGCATGCCAGGCAACACACGAGCGACTTTGCCCAAATAAACATTTCCAACCAAGCCTCTTTCAAGCGCACGTTCAACGTGTAATTCTTGAACGGCGCTGTTTTCAATAACTGCCACTCGGGTTTCTTGCGGCGACCAATTGATCAAGATATCTTGTTGCATAAGTTTTAAACCGAAAACCCGAAGTCTCTCAAGAGTTGGGATGTTTCATAGAGGGGTAACCCCATGATGCCCGAATAACTGCCTGCAATGTGTTGAATAAAAGTGCCCGCCAATCCTTGAATGGCATAGGCGCCCGCTTTACCCATGGGCTCTTGACTGGCCACATAGTTTTTGATTTGCGCGTCGCTTAAGTTTGCAAAAGTGACCTGAGATTCACTGATCGCTTGTTTTTGTTTATTTTGATGCCCCAGCATCACAGCTGTCAACACCACATGCGTTTGCCCCAACAACTGAGACAAAAAATCAATCGCGTCTTTTTCATCTCGCGGCTTGCCCAAAATTTTTTGATTCAGCGCAACCGTGGTATCCGAACACAAAATCAGTGCATCGGGTAATGACAACTCAACTCTTAGTTGCTGCGCGGCTTGCCATTTGAGATTTGTAACGCGTTGCACATACGCATGTGGCAACTCACCCTTATTTTCGACTTCTAAAAGTTCTGCGTTTTCATTAGATTGTGGTAATAACAATCGATAGGGCACATGAATTTGCTCCAAGAGTTGTTTGCGTCTTGGACTTTGAGAGGCCAAATAAATAAATGAATGTTCCATTTACTCGCGATGATAGGGATGATTGTTGTTGATTGACCAAGCGCGGTAGAGCTGTTCCATCAATAAAACACGCACCATGGCATGGGGTAATGTTAAATCAGACAATCGTATTTGCTCATCTGCCTGTTGCTTAAGCTGCGCATGCAAACCGTCGGCACCCCCAATAATGAGTGCAACGTTTTGAGCGGCCAGTTGCCAATCGATCATTTTTTGAGCGAGTTGTTTGGTTTGGATGGATTTGCCTTTTTCGTCCAGTACCACCACACGTGCGCCCTTGGGAATGGCCTCCAATATTCGCTCTTTTTCGGAATCGTAAATTTGTTCCAAGGGAAGCGTCCCTCTGGGTTGTGCTTTGACGGCTTTCAATTCAATTTTGAAATCAGGGGGGAATCTCTTGCTGTACTCGTCGCAAGCGGTTTGCGCCCAGCCAGGTAATTTTTGACCGACTGCAATAATCCTAATTCGCATTGGTGGGCTTTATGAAGGTTATGCTTTTCTCTTGAGTGCTAAAGGTTTTGAGATTTTTTTAGTTACTATTTTTTTGGCAGCTGGTTTTTTTGCTGTAGCAGGTTTTTTTATTTCTGTAGATTTTTTTGATGCTGATTTTTTTTCAACTGGCTTTTTAGTTGTAGATTTTTTGGCGGCAGGTTTTTTAGTTTCAACAGGCGCTTGGACGGGCTTTACAGCAACGGGCATGGGCGCACCCAACTTTAAGCGAACAGGTTTGTCGCCCCAAATTTCTTCTAAGTTGTAATACTGCCG
>Ga0114978_10001786_pt1 | contig 18083 bp, 11 predicted proteins | sample S_140212_EF_Meta_FD_87027 | JGI IMG/M metagenome (GOLD analysis project Ga0114978, IMG submission 87027) | Freshwater microbial communities from Lake Simoncouche, Canada to study carbon cycling - S_140212_EF_MetaG | ecosystem: Environmental > Aquatic > Freshwater > Lake | place: Lake... | reverse complement strand
GCGCACCCGATATCCTCGCGCTCGGCCATGGGCACGAGAAAGACGGTCCGCCGGAGGCTTACATTTTCGACAGCTTCTTCAGCGATCTGGCGACATCGAGATTATGAACAACGAAAAAACAAATATGAACCAGAAACTCCGGACGCGTGCGCCAGCAAGCAAGCCTGCGCCCTTCACCGATGTCGTCATTCGGCGGGAGCCCTTCCCGACGGTATGCTTTCGCAGCGGTCTTGCGGTGTACGACGAGGCCCTGCATGAGGGCCGCCTGCTCGGGCGATATCACGCCGCCACCGGCTTCATCGACAAGCCCGCGGCGGCAAAGGCGCGCCAGGAACGCATCGACGTGCCCATGCACGCCTTCGGCCTGCAAATGGACGGCCAGGCACTGCACTTCGGCTGGGACCTGGCGGGCATGCGCGAACTGAAGGAGCGGCCCGGCCGGCGCCACGCGGTGGTGGACTTGGTGCACCAGGTGCGGCCGGTGCGGGTGGCCGTGCATACCCTGCTGGACGGTACGCCGATCATGCAACGTTGGCTGGAGATCACCAACACGGCCGACCGGCCGGCGACCCTCGGCGAGGTCTGGCCCTGGTCGGGCGTCCTGATGGAACAAGCGTCATGGCAGCAAAACACCGCGGCGGGCGGGCCGCCGGCCTGGTCGCTCGGTTCGTTCGTGGACTGCCGCTGGGGCGCGGAGGGCGATTTCCAGTGGCGCCCCCTTCAGGACGGCGTTACGCGCATCGAGTCCCGCATGGGCAAGTCCGGCCACGGCGCGCCGTTCTTTGTGGTGCGTAACGACAACAGCGGCGAGATGATAATCGGTCACCTGGCCTGGAGCGGCAACTGGGGGGTGGAATTCACGTGCGACCACGATCAGGCCACCGGTCCTGCGCGGCTATGGTTCAAGGCCGGCCCGCAGGCGCCGGCGCCCATGCGCATTCTCGCGCCAGGCGAGACCGTCGTTACGCCCGCGGTTCATCTGGGATATTTGATGGCGGACCTCGACGGCGCCGTCCAGGCCATGCACGAACACCTGCGCCGCAGCGTCCTCCTGCCGGCGATCCCGGGTCGCGACAACCTCGTGATTTACAACCACTGGGGCTATACGGAGCACGAACTCAGCGAGGCGTCCCTGCTCCACGAGATCGACGTCGCCGCGGACGTGGGCGCCGAATTGTTCGTCATCGATGCCGGCTGGTATGCCGACAAGGACACCCTCTGGTGGGATACGACCGGTGACTGGCAACCGGGCAACCGGCTGCCCCGGGGCTTCAAACCGATCCGCGACCACCTGCGCCGGAAGAAAATGCTGTTCGGCCTGTGGGTCGATGCGGAACGCATCGGCAACGCCTCGAAGATCCATGCCCGGCACCCGGACTGGCTGATGCAGAAAGACGGCAAACGGACTGACAGCGATCTCGACCTGTCCAATCCCGCCGCCGCGCGGTGGATGGAGAAACAGATCATCCGCATCGTCGAAGAATACGAATTGGACCTTTTCCGCCTGGACTACAACGCGGGCCCCTGGGAGGGCGGACAGAACGCCCGCGACGGGTTCATCGAGAACGGGCTCTGGCGCCACTATGAAGTGGTCTACGGTATCTACGACCGCCTCCACAAACGTTTCCCGAAACTCCTGCTGGAAAACTGCTCCGGCGGTGGCGGACGAACCGACATCGGCCTCGTCAGCCGGTTCCACCACACCTGGACCTCCGACTGGCAGACTGCCCCGCGCTCGTTCCGCATTCTGAACGGCATGACGATGGCGTTACCACCGGAATACGTGGACCGCAATGCCGGCGTCGGGCAGGACGGCCACCGCCGCGGTGACCTGGACTTTCAACTGCGCGCAGTGCTTTTCGGCCACATGACCCTGACCGGAGTCCATCCGCCCGGCGTCACGCCCAACCCCCTCCACATGGCGCGGTTTCAGCATCATGTGCGCTTGTACAAGACCTTCGTTCGCCCCTTCCTGCGCACGAGCCGGGTATACCATCACACGGCCGAACTTCCTGGACGCGAACCCACCGGCTGGGGCGTTCTGGAGTACGCATCCGCCGACCAGACACGCGCACTGGCAGGCCTCTTCCGGCTCGCGGGTCCGGCTGAGGACCGGTACCTGTTGCGCTGCCGCGGACTGAGCCGGCAACAGACGTACCAAGTGACCTGCGACAATTCCGGCGAGACGACGACGGTCTCTGGCACTGTGCTGATGGACCAGGGGCTTTCCATCCGGCTCGATCACCCGCTTACCAGCGAACTGGTGATGCTGCAATCCATACGCTAGCGACACAAACCCGGCCCGACTGGCATTTTACATCACCGAAGAACGACATGAATAAACCGATTGCTATCGAAACTCCCCGCTTCAAACTGACGCTGACCCCCGCCGAACAGGCTGTCTCAGCCGTGCTCTGCGACAAGATTGCAGGCGTGACGTGGCCCACAGCGCCGCTGGCCGAGGCGCTGGTCTACGACAAGATGGAGCGCCGCTCCCGCCGCCGGGCCTGGACGGTCGATGAATGCCGCCCGGACGGCGATGGCGCGTATCTCCGGCTCAGCCTCCCCTACGAGGAAATCTGCATCGGCCTGCGCCTGCAGCCCCACGGAGACGAACTCGCCATCTGTCTGCCGATGGTCGAATGCTACGAGCTCAAACCCGAGGCCTTCCGCCTCTTGTCGGTGCGCATCCTGCCGGGCCTGGCGGCGGTCGGAGCCGACGGCACGGTGCTTTTGCCGTTGCAGAGCGGGGTGATCTTTCATCCGGCCGACAAGCCGCCCGTCACAGACAGTTTCATGATCTACGGCGAACAGGCACGTTGGGAACTGCTCCCCACCCTGCCCCTCTGCGGCGTGGCGGATGCGCGGGCCGGTCTGCTCTGGCTGGCCACAGCGGGCGCGGCCGAGACGGAATGTTGCGTGAAGACCGATGGGCGCGGGCGGGGCGAGGTCGGCATGGGATTTCGACTGCGCCAGACGTGGCCCGATCCCGTGTGCCGCGACGACCGCGAACTGCGGCTGGTTCCGTTCACTCCCCAAGAACAGGACTTGGTCAACTTTGCCGGGCAGAGGCTGCGGCGGCATATCACTGATGACCTCGGAAAACCGACCCTGGCCGACCGCGCGGCGGAGTCCCCTCAGGTCCGGCAACTTCTCGAATCCCATCTGATCCGGATTTTCCACGGGATGCAGCCGATCGGAATGGCTGCCGCCATGGATCAAAAGGATGTTCTTAACCTGCGGGAACCGTTCGTGGCCGACACGACGTTCGCCGAGGCGCGCGACGGCCTGCGACGGTTGCACGAGGCCGGGGTGGAGCGGATGCATGTGGAAAGTATCGGGTGGAATCCGCGCGGCCACGACGGGATGTGGCCGACCCGGTTCCCGATCGAACCGCGCCTGGGCGGCAAAGAAGGATTTCTCGAATTGATCCGCTACGGTCACTCGATCGGATGCACGATGAACGTGCATGACAACTACCTCGGCCAATACCGCAGCTCGCCGGATTTCGACGAATCCATCGCGGTGCACGATCAGTGGGGCCGACCGGATCTGCGCGGGTATTGGGGCGGCGGAGAAACCTATGTGACCTGTCCATGGGCTCTGGGAACGGACCGGCTGGAGCGCCAATTGGAGCGCGTCAAAGCGCTCGGATTGGATGGCCCGGCCTACATTGACGCGATGGGCAACCCGCTGGAGTGCAGCTATGCGCCCGGGCCGGTCGGAACGCGCACCGACTACGCGCGCGGCACCCAGCACATCCTCGAAGCGGCGCGGCAGGTTTATGGAGCGGTCCGGACCGAATGCGGATTTCTCTACGCCTGTCTGCCATCAGACTGTATGCTCCAATGCGGCAACCAGTTCATGCTCGACCGCGTCGATCCCGACTGGCCGCTGGCTGCTCTCATCGAAACCTTGGTGCCTGTCTGGCAACTCGCCTTGCACGGGTTGATTGTGCGTGAAAACCATGAAAACACGTGGAGTTCCGCCATGGATTGCGTGTTGTTTGGTGACCATCCCCGCACCGAGTGGAGCGCCCACGGACGGTTCATGCCTGCTCTCGACCAGGCGCATATCGCTGCCATCAAGGCCAAATATGATCTGTGCGTGGTGGGTTTCGGCCACTTGCAGACCCAGTCGCTTTGCTCCTGGGCTCAGTTGGCGGACGGGGTTCAGGAAACCCGTTTCGCCGACGGCACCGTCGTCACTGCCGATTCCAATTCCTCCACCCTCTTGGTCAACGGCCAACCCGTCGAGCGTCCGTCCGGACTGACCGATGACAAGTAGTCTCTCTGATCACTGTAACGAATCCCAATCCAGAAACGGCGCAGGTCAGGCCGTTCAAACAAAATTCCAAAATATGACAGCACTTCCAAAAATTCAACTGGTCCGATCGGGCACCCGTCTGGGGCAAACCATTCGTTGCGCAAGCATCCCCATCCTCCTCGGCAGCGCGCTGGCGATTACGTTGGCACCCGCATACGGGCAGGGAATCGTCGATCCCGCTGCGATGGCGCGTCGCCAGAGCAACCTCACTTATGCGGAGACCTTTGAAACGCCAATCCGACGGATTGAGAGTCGGGACGATGGGCTCAGCGGCAAGGCAGCCAACATGGACAGTGCACGTTCCGGAGTGAGAATCCCGCAGGAAGGCGTAATCAACAAGCCTGCTGGAACCATTTCCTGGTGGGGCCGGATGGATGCCGAGGCGATCAAAACAGTCACCCTGATGAGCATCGGTCCAGGCTACATCAACTACTTCGGGAAGGAGGGTTCATCGGACATCCGACACAGCCATAAACTCGGGCATTACTTCTCCGAATTTGGGGGTCCCACTTTTGTTACCTATGCGGATGGTGGCCTGCAGGCGGGAGATTGGCACTACTTCGCCTACACGTGGAATGGCGTCCAGACGCGGTTTTATGTGGATGGGATGCCTGTGGCTTCCCTGGTGTTAAATAAACCATTTTCGGAGTTGCCGCCTTACGAGTTTGTGGAATTGGGGCAACCCGGGGCCATGAGCATCGATGAGGTGAGGGTCTATAATTGCGAACTGACCCGCGAGGAACTGGCGGGATTCGCTACGGCTGTGAAACTCGGGGGGCCTCCAAAGACCCTGGCGCTGGAAGTGCCTGAAAAACTCGCCGGTGCCGACCAACCGGCCCTGCGGGCGGTTTACAGGCTGAGTGATAATTCCGTGCAGGTCTATGCGGTATTTCTGGGTCTTGGCACGGAACCGATGGATGTGAAGGCAACGCTGCGTGCGCCCGATGGAACGGTTATCTCACAGACGACATACCCCAAGGTCTCCCTGGCAGAGATGTTCCATGCCTCCCTCAAAGTCGAGAAACCTCTTGTGGACGGAGTTTACAGCGTCGATCTGGCTGTCGCGGGACGTGAATTCAAGACCACCTTTGAGCGGCATCACGAGGTCTGGGAAGGCAATATGCTCGGAGTAACAGACGGCCCTGTGCCGCCATGGACGCCGTTGGTGATCAAGGACAACACGGTCTCCACCTGGGGAAGGGATTACACTTTTGGCCTCTTGGGCCTGCCTGCAAAAATCCTTTCCACTCAGCCCGAGCCCACACTGGGCGAGGTCACGGTGAACTTGTTAGCCCGACCGGCAGAGTTGGTCGTGGAGACCACAGGGAATGGAACACTGGCCTGGAAACCCGGCCAACCAACCATCACGGCGCGCGGAACGGGATATGCGGATATCGCGGCGGATTCGGAAACCGAGGATGGTTCGCTGGCGGCCAGCGTGCGTGGCACTCTGGAATTCGACGGGCTTTACAAGTTCACCGTCAAACTTGCGCCCAAGCGTGAGATCGGCGTCGAGAGTGTGCGGCTTGAAATCGCCATCCCCGACAAGCTGGCGTCGCTTTTCAATGCCAGTTGCGAAAACATGCGGGCGCAGAAGGCCTACCTCGACTTGTCAGGGGCGGGTGACGGCCGGCTATGGGATTCGATCCGCTCGGTCACGGTCAAAGGTGATGACGGAAAGCCGCTCTTGGTGGACAAGACCCCAACGCGGCCTATTTGGCCGCATCTTTGGCTGGGAAATGATGATCGGGGCCTGGACATGATGGTTGCCTCCTATCGCACCTGGCAACTCGATGAAGCGCGCCCATGCATGGAGCTGGTCCGCCGCAACGGGGAGACCGTGCTCCAGGTCTTTTTTGTCAACCGTCCCGGGGTGTTGCAACCTCTGGAAGCCACGGTCTCATTGCAGGCCACCCCGATCCGGCCCAGGCCGGTTGGCGGAACTTGGAAGGCGCTCGAGTGGTATGGCTGGGGGCATTTCGACGAGCCTGTGATTACCGACAAGAGCTTTGACGCCTACGACCAGGGCAAATTGCCGGAGAACGGGCCGTGGTATCGCACGCCGAAAGCCAAGGAAGAAAACCGCTGGTGGAAGTATGGCTGCCTGCAATCCCACCGCGTTCCGAAAGAAGATCCGACCTATGGTGCAAGCATACGGCGATACGAGGACGAGTGGGGCGTCGGGTGGGGCGGCGGTCTCCATGTCCCGTCGCATGTTGATTTTCTGCTCTGGGCCTATCAACAGTGGATGACCAAGGCCAGCTTGGACGGTGTCTATTTCGACAACACGATGCCCACCCCGGACGCCACATTTGGCAGCGGGCTTGGCTGGCGCGATGCGACAGGCAAAATGCAAGCGGATTATTCCCTGTTTGGCATGCGGGAATTTCTCAAGCGACTGCGGGCGATGTTGCTGGCCGATGGCCGGCCGGCCCCGGTGTTGATGACCCACATAACTGATGCTCCGATGGTGGGATATCTTGGCATGGCAGACCTCTGGCTCGATGGCGAGAATGGCGGTTACCTCACGGTCGAGCAGGAGGCGCAGGTAGCCAAAGGCGAGGCGACCTATGACTTTGTGGACCGGTGGTATAGCCCGATCGGGCTTCTGAATCTGCGGATTACCCTCGGACGTCAGTGGGGGCCAGTCCCAATGTTTCTTTACTCTTGGGGTCCTGACGCGACGCACGCCGTCCTCGGAATGTTCGATCTGGAAAACGATTTCCGTCCGATGGGCCGCACGCCGTATCACAATTTCGGCATTCGCGAGGCGGATGTCGCGTTCATCCCGTATTGGGCGGCCAAACCGGTGGCGAAAGTCGTTGAGGGAGGACCGGATGTGCTCGTCACCGCATGGAAACGTCCCGGCCAGGCGCGCCTGCTCATCAGCAACCTGAGCCCCGATGAACGCACGATTGCCGTGGAGGTGGATCTGGCCGCCCTGGGCCTGCCTGCTGACGCCGTGGTGCTCGACGAGCGCGAGGGCAGCCAGTTGCCCTCCCAGAATGGCCGGATTAGCAATCTGAAGATTCCCCGCCACAATTACACCACCCTCATCGTGGCCAAGCCGGGACTGCACACGCCGCTGGCGTCCGGCCTCGGCCAGGCCTTGCTGCCCGATGCCGACAAGCGCATCAAGGATCTGAGCGATGACTTCACGACCTTGCGGGCGGATTGGGAGAAGAAGACGTCTCCGGACTTCGATAAAATCACTATCCGGTCGGGGGACAGTCATGGTGTGCCGGCCGTCCCGTTTGTCAGTGCAGCCGGAGTCCTGCGGGTGCGAACCGGTTCGGGCCTCGTCGCGCGGCTGCAGCGTCCGTTCGGCCAAGACAACGTGTCCGTGCAGGTGAAATTGCGCGAGCCCTTCGGACACTACCAGAGCGGGTTCTCCCCCGGCCTGCATCTGGACTGGAAAGATGGCCGCAGCATCTCAATCACCGGATGGAACGTCATGAACCAGCTTGACAATCTGGTGTGCTCTGGCGAAGCCAATGGCGCAACGGTGTTTCAGGTGCCTGGTCCGAAGATGGAGCGCATCACCTGGGTCAAGATTGCCCTGTGGCCGGACACGATCGAATTCTCTGCGAGCACCGACGGCCAAAGCTGGACGTTGATTCATTCGCAACCGCGGAAGGGCTTCGAAGGCGCACCCGATATCCTCGCGCTCGGCCATGGGCAGGAGAAGGACGGTGCGCCGGAACCTTACATGTTCGACAGCTTCTTCAGCGAGCTAATCACCGCCGGATTGCCCGCAGACAAATGACATCCGCAAAATAATGCCGTGATTCGTCCACCCGCATGAGAAACACGGACATCGTCAACGAGGACTACCGTGCCAGTCCGGAGCTGGCCGCCTACTACGCCGATCGCAAACTGATGTGGCGGAATGTGATTTTCATTGGCATCTGCAATCTTGGATGGGGTTTTGCGTTCACCATTACGGGTCCACTGATCGTCCTGAAACTGCTGGACTTGGGCATCGGCGCGAATATCCAGGGCACCATCGGCTCGATCAACGGATGGGCACTCAGCTTTCTGGTGATGTGGTTCAGCTGGATGAGCGACCACACGCACACCCGGATCGGCCGTCGCAAGCCCTACCTGTTTGCGGCCGCTCCTTTCATCATCATTCCGATGGTCATTTTCCCATTCTTCGCCGAACCCGGCTGGGTGTGGTTCCTGATCGTCCTGCAAGTGATCTCCATGATTGCCATGGACATGAAAGCCAGCACATTCCCGCTGTTGAACATTGACTGCGTGTCGCGGGACATGCTGGCCCGCGCGAATTCGGTTCTGACCATTGCCGGCGGGGTCATGGGCTTTCTCTCGATGCGGTATGTTGGCGACATGATCAAAGTCTCGGAGTTTCTGCCCTATCTTGTTGGCGCAGGGGTGATGACGGCGACGACGGCGGTGGCGTTCCTGATCAAAGAACCAAACATCGTCCACCCGGCGACCGAGAGTTTTAAGCCATGGTCCACTTTCCAGGTGGCAGCGCGCGACGACAAACGCATTTTCCTGCTAATCATCGGCGTGGCAATGGTCAGCGGATTTATGACCATGCAAACCCAGTGGCTCTGGTTCTGGTCCAAAGAGACTTTGCAACTCGAAAGGGGGGATATTTTCAGCGCGCTCTCGTGGGCCAGCCTCGTGAATATTTTTCTGGCTTATCCGGTTGGTTGGCTCATTGACCGATGGGGTGGTCTCCGCGTGGTGCTGGTTTACTGGGTCGGACAGGTGGCCTGTTTTGCCTGGGCGATGAATGTGCACGACAAGATGGGGCTCATCGTCCTCTCGCTGGCAACGACCATCGTCGCCCCGCTCTTCGGAGCCGCCGACATCATGGTCTATAAGACAGCCGATCCGAAGGATGTGGGCTCGATCACCTCAACCAGTGCCTGCATTCGAAACGGGTATAATGCCACGCTTGTCTTCATTTCCGGATGGGTCATCTACTTCACCGGACAAAATTATCGGGTGACTTTTGTGCTTGGTATCGTGATGAGCTCGATCGGGCTGTTGATGTTTTTCATCTACCGCCGCGCGATGCGGAGAGGAAGGGCATTGCGGACTCAAACAACCTGCGACTCTCTAACGACAGAGCCAAGTATCGCGCCCGAACCTGCGAAATAAGCGTTCTGTCCGTCCCGAGGATGGGAGGAAGCTTTTAAAGGACAACTCCGTTGACAATGTTTGGCGGGATTTCACCGCGCAAGACGGATGCGGCAATCCCGGCTGCCGTCGAGCGCAGGTTATGAATGGCTTTGAGGCTGTATGCGGCAACGTGCGGTGAAATCACGACATTCTCCGCCGTCCGCAACGGGTGATCTGGCGGTAATGGCTCGGGGCTGGTGACATCGAGCGCCGCCCCGGCAATGCGTCCACTGTGCAACGCCGCCAGCAAGTCGTCGGTTACCACGAGTTCCCCCCGTGAAGCGTTGACCAACAATGCGCCTTGCTTCATTTTTTCGAAAACCGCGGCGTTGATCATGCCCCGGGTTTTGGGGGTGGTCGGGCAGTGCAGGCTGATCACATCGCTGGCGGCCAGCAGATCATCAAATCCGGTCGGCTCCACACCGGCCTGCCGAAGCGCTTCCGGGCTCATCGCGGGATCGAACACCAGAATCCGGCACTTGAATGGTGCCAGTCGAGCAGCCACCTCGCGTCCGATCCGGCCAAATGCAACCAAGCCTACGGTGAGATACTTGAGTGACTTCAGCGAATCAACCGCACCGGCCAATCCCCATCCTCCTCCGCTCACCAACTTGTGGTTTGGCACGACCCGGCGAGTCAGCGCCAAGAGCAACGCCAGTGTGTGGTCGGCGACTTCGTCGATGCAATAATCCGGAACATTACACACCGGAATGCCCTTCGCCGCCGCTGCCGCGATATCGACATTGTCCACGCCAATTCCATAGCGGACGATACCCCGGCATTTTTCCATGGCTTCGATCACCTCCGCATTCACTGGCGCGAATTGCGTGATCACTGCATCGGCATCCCGCACCAAATCGATGAGCGCCCGATCCTTGCCGGCCTTAAGCGTTGTTAACTTGTAGCCGAGCGGTTCGAGAATATGACGTTCGAGCTCCGTGTTCTCGAAGCCATAATCGGTAATGACAACCTTCTGTGGTTGGTTTGCGCTGTGTGACATAAATTATTCTTCCAGTGTGATTGGGTTGCTCAGCGAGCCAATGCCCTCCACCTCGACCTCGAATACATCGCCGGGCTTCAGCCAAACCGGTGGCTTCCTGGCAAAACCGACTCCCGCCGGTGTGCCGGTCAGCAGCACGGTTCCCGGCAGCAGGGTCATGCCTTGAGAAAGGTAGCTGATCAGAAAGGGAATGTTAAAAATCAGCAGATCCGTTGTGGCATCCTGCATCGTTTCTCCATTCAGGCGTCCTTGAACGCGCAGATTGGAGGGATCCAAGTCGGTTTCGATCCACGGGCCAAGCGGGCAGAATGTCTCAAAGGATTTTCCGCGAACCCACTGGCCGTCGCTGAACTGGCAGTCCCGCGCACTGACGTCGTGGGCGCAGGTATAGCCGAGCACGTATTCGAGCGCATGGCTTTCGGGCACGTGGCGTGCCGCCTTGCCGATCACCAGCGCAAGCTCGGCCTCGAAATCCACATTGCCCGGGGCGACCTTGGGAAGAATAATTGGCTCATCCGGTCCGATCACGGTTGTGGTGGATTTCATGAAGAGGATCGGTGCCTTAGGCAGTTTGTCGCCGCCCTCCTCGACGTGGGCCTTGTAGTTTTGTCCGATGCACAGCACGTTGGGCGGCTCGATCGGTGCCAGCAACCGCACCCCGTCGAGGGCCAAGCTGGTTCGTCCCGGCTTGAGCCCCTGTAGTGGATCTCCCTCTGCCGGGGTTACCCGGTCGCCTTCGAGTGTGCCGTAGCTCACAACGCCAGCTTTGTCTTTGAATCTTATGATTTTCATATCTTGGTTTTCTTCGTTGTTTCTCCTTGCGGATTTTCTATGCGACCAGCCAAGCAAGGGGTTCTTCCACCGCCCGACCAAGTGTTTCGAGGAACCGGGCTGCGGGCGCTCCATCCACAACTCGGTGGTCGAATGTCAGGCTGAGCCACATGCGGTCTCTAAGGACGACCGCTTCGTTTACGGCGACCGGTTCGCGGACGATGCGACCGATCCCAAGCACGGCGCACTCGGGGTGGTTGATGATCGTGGTGATCAGGACCACACGCAGGCCACCGAGACTGGATATCGTGAACGTGCCCCCGCGCAATTCCTCTGCCGACAGCCGTCGCTGACGCGCTCGCGCCACCAGGTCGGCGGTTTTCTTGGCCAACTGGCCCAGTGTCAGTGTTTGCACATCGCGCACCACCGGCACCAACAGGCCTTCGGGGGTATCCACCGCAATGCCGATGTTCACCGAGTCCGGCTGCACGATGCGGGTTTCTTCCCATCGCGCGTTCAGTGCCGGATGTTTCTGAAGCGCCCCGGACACCAGCTTCATGATCATGTCGGAATAGCTGGGCAGAAATTCATGGTGCGCCGCTGCCTTCCAATCGGCGCGGAGCTTGGCCAGAACCGTGGCATCCACACGCGCCGTCAGGGTCACGGGGGCGGTCACGCTCTTGCTCCGATGCATCCGGTCGGCAATCGTCCGGCGCAGGCCGGTGATGGGAATCTCGGTTCCTGATGGCCCCGAAACGGCGGGCACCGCGATGAATGTCTGCGCAATCGGCCCTGAAGGTGCACGTTCGGCGGCCTCGATCACATCGGATTCCCGGATGCGTCCGCCCCGGCCACTGCCTTTGATCGTCCGCAGATCGAGCCCCGCAGCCATGGCGCATTGAGCTGCCCTTGGCGTCACAGGCGGCCCTTCAATCTTGTGAGGTGGTGGAACCGGATTTGCGGTGACGGCTTCGACGGGAAACACCTCCTCCGTATTCGGCTTCACCTCCGGCTTGGCGACTGGGGCCACAGGACCGGTGATGTCCGCCGGCGCAGACTCCCCTGGCTCCAACAAATAGCCGATCACATCACCCACTTTGATGATGCTGCCTGGCTGGGGGCCGTTTGGAAGAAGGTGGAGGATGCCCGAATCCAGCGCTTCAATTTCCTGAACCGCCTTGTCTGTCTCAACGGAAAAAAGAAGATCGCCGGCATTGACGGACTGGCCTTCTTTTTGGAGCCACGCGACGAACGTCGCCTTCTCCATGGACCAGCCTTGTTTGGGAAGTATGATGGTGGAAGGCATAATGTTATTCGGAAAGAAGATCGCGAACCGCCTGGACGATGTCATCCGGCCCAGGCACCACCTGCTCTTCCAATGGCTGGCTGTATGGGGTGGGCGCAAATGCCCCGTGCAGCCGCCGCACCGGCGCATCGAGATGGTCAAAACATTGCTCGGAGACACGGGCCGCGACCTCGCTACCGAAACTGAACGGCGCAAAATCTTCATCGACGACCAGCAACCGCCCCGTCTTGCGCACCGAGGCTTCGATGGTCGGCAGGTCCAGCGGGGAAATCGTGCGCGGATCGATCAACTCGACCTCGATGCCTTCCTTGGCCAGCATATCGCAGGCCTTCGCAGCATGGATGACCATCAAGGCGAGAGCCACAATCGTGACATGGCGGCCCTCGCGCACAATGGCCGCCTGGCCGAACTCAATTTCGTAATCACCTTCCGGCACCGGTCCCTTAAGCCCCATCAGCTTGCGATGTTCCAGGAACAAAACCGGATCCTGGCACCGCAAGGCGCGCAGGAAGAGCCCTTTTGCGTCATAGGGAGTTGAAGGAACCACCACCCGCAGGCCCGGAAAATGCCCGAAGGTCGCGTAATAGCTGCCCGAATGATGAGTTGCTGCAGAGTGCCCGATCCCGATGCAACCGCGCAGCAGCACGGGCATTTTCAGACGGCCATCGCTCATGTAGTGGGCCTTGGCGATCTGGTTGATGATCTCTCCGGCGGCATCCAGTTCAAAGTCGGCAAACATGAAATCGATCACAGGTCGGGCACCCGCCATGGCGGCCCCGGTGGCGAGACCGGTAAATCCACGCTCGCAGATCGGCGTGTCACAGAGGCGGACCGGTCCGTGCTTTTCAAAGAGCCCGGCTGTTGTGGCAAAGTTGCCGCCACGCATGCCGATGCCCTCACCCATCACGTAGATCGCGGGGTTGCGATCCATCTCTCCAGCCAGTGCCTCGAGCGTGGCGCGAGTGAATGTGATCTGCCGTCCTGCCGCATCGCGCGCCGGAGCCGGATCCAAAATCGCTGGCGGGTTTTCGTCGTAGGTATGCGTCGCCGCGGTCGCCGCCGATGGCAGCGGGTCCGCCGATGCCAGGCGGAATGCCTCGGCCACCATGTTTTGCCGTTGCTGGTCCAAAGCTGCGAGTTCTTCTTCCGTGGCGACTCCTCCCGCGATCAGTCGTTGGCGGAAACCGAGGATCGGGCACCGGCTCTTCCAGGATTCAACTTCTTCCCGGGTCCGGTAGGTAAAATCTCCCATCCCCTCGCTGTGGGGCCGAGTCCGGTAGGTGAGGCACTCTATGAGCGTCGGGCCATCGCCACGCCGGGCACGCTCGACGGCATGCAGGGCCGCAGTGCGCACGGCCAGCACATCGTTGCCGTCAACGGCCACGCCGGGCAGGTTGTAGGCTGCGGCGCGTGAGGCGACATCGGGATTGGACGCCGAGTATTCGATCGAAACCTCCGTGGCATATCGGTTGTTTTCGCAGACAAAGAGCACCGGCAATTTCCAGATACCAGCCATGTTGAGGCCTTCGTGGAAAGCGCCGTTATTCGAGGCCCCGTCACCAAAGAAAGCGACGGCAACCCGGTTGTTTTGGAATAATTTGAAGGCGTAGGCTGCCCCCGCCGCTTGCAGGATGCAGGGTCCCACGATGCCGCTGGTCCCCATCATCCCGATTTCCGGGGCGAAGATGTGCATGCTGCCGCCACGCCCCGAGGAACACCCTGTCCCGCGTCCCAACAATTCCGCCATCAGGCTCTGCGGTTCGAGCCCTTTGGCCAGCGCGTGCCCATGCCCGCGATGCGTGCTGAAAACGACGTCGTCCGATTTCAAGTTCGAGCAGACACCAGCCGCCACCGCCTCCATGCCAATGTAGGTGTGGCAGGCTCCCGGAACCAGCCCGCGCTGGTGGGCCTGGACGAGTTGTTCCTCGGTGCGGCGGATCTTGGCCATGCTTTCGTAAAGCGCCAGGGAGACAGCCCGGGCTGGCAGTTTGATTGCTTCGGTATTTTTTGACGTCTTTTTCATTCCGGGTGTGTTTCTTAAAAATCCCGGAAAAATCCGCCGGCCGTCCACCCTCCATCCACGCTGAGAATCTGGCCGGTGATGTAGCTACTCTCGGGTGCGGCAAGAAACAGGACGGCGTGGGCGATCTCCTCCGGCGTGCCGGGCCGGCCCAAGGGGATGTGTGACAACATTCGCTCGGCACGCTCTTTCATGAGCGCATCCTCGCTGTAGAAAAGGCCTTTTGTCGCGTCAGTCAGAGTCGATCCGGGAGCCACGCAGTTAACCAGAATCCCGTGTGGAGCGAGTTCAAGTGCCGTCGAACGGGTCAGGTTGATCACTCCGGCTTTGGCCGCCGTAAAGGCGCACTGCAAACGCGCTCCCACCAATCCCATCACGGATGCGATGTTTATGATCCTCCCCGCGTTCTGTCGGATCATCGGGGCTGCGCCCGCGCGGGTGACGTTGAATACACCGGTCAAATCCACCGCGAGGATTTTCTCCCATTCCGCCAGCGGAAACTCATCGATATTGACGCGGTGGGCGGAGGTGTTGATCCCGGCGTTGTTCACGAGGATATCGATGCGGCCGAATTCCCGCACAACTTCCGCGACAACCGCTTCCACCTCTCCGGGGTCAGTGACATTCATGGCGGCGGCTTTCGCGTTGCCACCGGGGCAGGCGGCACCCGCCTCATCCAGCTCAGGACCGGCAATGTCCGTAAACACCACGCGCGCTCCGTTGACGGCGAGGGCGTCCGCGATGGCCCGGCCAATGCCTCGCGCGGCACCGGTCACCAGCGCCACTTTGTTGTCAAGATTGACCTTCATTGGTTTGCCTTAGGGATCAGCGGGAGGATGGTTGTTCCGAGCAGAATGGCTGAGGCTTCCTCGATCGCGTTTGCCGGGCCACGGAATGCCCAGACCCTGGATTCGTCGCGGTGGCGGCCAGCCGCACCGGTCGGGGCGGCGGCGTGATATTCGAGCTCGTTGAAATGTTCGTCGCCTTCCCGAACGCAACAGGCCTGAAACGCCCAACCGCGCTCGTGAGGAGGCTCCCAAAGTCCATCCACGTAGTCTCCATCAGGATCCACGGCGAACTCTCGCACAACCAGATCGGCAGTGCCGTCGGACGCATGTTCGCAGAAATATCCGGCCCGGCCCGTCAGCGACTGCGGTTTGAGCGCGATCTTGGTGTTCGTGCCGGGAGCTTCCATTTCCCAGCGAACCCTGTGGGGTTCGACCTGGCATTCGCCGTTGGCCATCGTTCCGAAAACGAGGCGCGGCTGCACTGCAGAGGTGGTTGGGATCAGCATCACGCCTGGCGATGGCAGTTGCAGGAGATTCCAAATGCCCAACCGAATCGCGCAGCCCGGAACGGATTCCTGCTCCAGGGTTGTGATTTGCGTGTAGCCAGCAAATTCCAGTCCGGCGTTTGCCAGGGGGGTGTCTTGCAAGGGATTCTCGGCGGGGCTATAATTTTTGCTCAGACGCGCTCCGACTTCCAGCCCCGAGCGATGCAGCCGCACCCGCGTGTCGTTGGTCAGGGTCAATTCCGATCGGGAGGCCGATGCCAGTTTCCAGTATCCGGGATCAAGCGCGCGCTGGACGGCATAGGTTTCCCATGGGCGGTCGAGATCCTCGATGAAAAGGTCGATCTCTGGCGCCAGCCAGGTGCGGTCGCCTCCAGGGTTGATCCAGCCCGGCTGATCGAAAAATTCATGAGGCCGCACATCCGAAGCCAGTGCGGGATTGATCCAATAGAAGTTATCCTCTGAACCGGGCGGATAGAGACCGAGCACGCGCCCGCTTGCGGGCCGCACGAGTAAACGGGTGCCATCGCTAAGGGCCAAGTCCACCGCAGGCTGACATGTTTGCACTAATGTTTGGCAAAGCGCTTGCATCATAATCCCGGCACGTAACCCTTGCCGAACTGGGCAGTCATCGGCTCCTTGAACTGCTCGCCGAACGGCATCCACGAGGTGGTGCCGCCATCGACGATCAAGGTCTGGCCGACGATGTATCGGCCGGCGTCCGAAGCAAGGAACAACGCGACACCGGCAATATCTGCAGGGGTGCCTGCAAAACCGCAGGGAATCGTGTTTCCCACATCCCGGATCGCCTGCTCCATGTCCACTTCCGGCGTGGACTTGAAATGGTTTTCGACCGGCACGGCTCCCGGCGCGATTCCCGCCACCCGGACGCCACGGGTTCCGAGTTCGATCGCCAACTGCCGGGTGAAGGACACAAATGCACCGCGTGTGCCAGCATAAACCGAGTGCTCGGTATAGCCCTCGTAGGCATGAATCGAAGAAATGTTGATAACCACTCCGCCGCTCTTCTCCAACTCGGGCAGCAGGGCCTGCGTAAGGAAGTAAGGGGCGCGGACATTCACCGCATAAAGAAGATCGAACTGCTCGACTGTGGTCTGTGCGAACGGGCGGTTCATGGTGATCCCGGCGTTGTTCACCACAACGTCCAGTCCGCCAAGGAACGCCACCGCCGCCCCAGCCAAGCTTTGCAGGGGCTCCATCTGGCCAAAGTCAGCCTGGAATGCCGCCGCCTTCCCGCCGCCCTCCAAGATTTCCTGGACCACCGCCCCGGCACCCGCAGGGCTGCTCGAATAATGCACGGCGACCGCCGCGCCCTCGCGGGCAAAGGCCAGCGCGATGCCCCGGCCGATGCCGGTGCCTGCGCCCGTGACCAAGACCCGCTTTCCCATCATGCCCGCATGGCTCATGGTTGATCCTCCCTTGAACGCGCTTCGATCGTCAGACCCTCGCCAGGCCTGAGGAGCTTTGCTTCAACCTGCGGACAGAGTCGCGCGCAGGCGTGGAGAAAGCCGGCCGGATCGCCTGCTCCCTGTTCGGCAAGGGTCCAAAAATGACACGGGATCGCCCATCGTGGCTTGGCCTCGGAGACCATCATGGCCGCGTCGATGTGGTTCATGTTTCCAAACACCCCGTTGATCACCGTCAGCACCACGTCGGGATTCAGATCGTAAAGCGGCTTGAACAGCTTTGGCCGCCAGGACGAGTCGCCCGAGACCATCACCCGAACTCCTCCAAAATCCAGGACGAAGGACAGGGCGGTCGGTGACAAATCGCCGTGGTCCGCAGGCACCGTATGAATGACGAGATCCCCCAGATCGTAGCGTTGGTTGGGTTCAAGCACGAGCCGCCGGTCTCCTGGAACGCCCGCCTGCTCCAGCCCCTCCACACAGCCGGACGGCCCCGCAAACCGGCAGGCCGGATTGCGCCGCGCAATCTCCGGAATGGAATCGGGATCGAGATGGTCGGTATGCTCGTGGGTCAGGATCACCCAGTCCGCCTCGACCTCAGGCGCAGCCATCGCAGGAAGCGAGAGCCGCTTGAAGCCATGGAGTCGCTCGCAGGCATCCGAGAGATACGGATCAAGGAATATCCACTTGCCTGCCGGGGTTTTGAAAATAAATCCCGACTGCCCCAGCCAATACAACCGGACTCCCCCGAGGGGAACCCCGGCGTTTTTTAAGTCAGCTGATAG
>Ga0114978_10001784_pt1 | contig 18090 bp, 26 predicted proteins | sample S_140212_EF_Meta_FD_87027 | JGI IMG/M metagenome (GOLD analysis project Ga0114978, IMG submission 87027) | Freshwater microbial communities from Lake Simoncouche, Canada to study carbon cycling - S_140212_EF_MetaG | ecosystem: Environmental > Aquatic > Freshwater > Lake | place: Lake... | reverse complement strand
TGTTTTTCCCACGCCGCCTTTGCCGGTAAAGAAGAGGTGGCGTGTGGGCTGCGCCAGCAAACTCACGATGTCTTTCATAGCAACCCGATCCCAAGCAAAAGTAAAAAAATGAACGATTTAATACTCGCACAAACCGTTCAGTTTTCTCAATCGCAAATCCCTTTATCCGCCGTGTGATTGACCACAGTCAAGAAAGGAGCGGTCATTGAACTACAGCGTGGCCTGGTTGACCCGTTTTGAAAGTTCTTCCGCACTTTCCTTGCGCTCGCTGTAGCGGTCCACCAAATAGGGGGCGATGTCGCGCGTGAGCAGGGTGAACTTGACCAGCTCTTCCATCACGTCCACCACGCGGTCGTAGTAGGCCGAGGGCTTCATGCGGCCGGCTTCGTCAAATTCGAGAAAAGCCTTGGCTACCGAGCTTTGGTTGGGGATGGTGATCATGCGCATCCAGCGGCCAAGAATGCGCATTTGGTTAACGGCGTTAAAGGACTGCGAACCGCCACTCACCTCCATCACCGCCAGCGTCTTGCCCTGCGTGGGGCGCACGGCGCCCACCGACAGGGGAATCCAGTCGATCTGGCTTTTCAGAATGCCGGTCATGGCGCCATGACGCTCTGGCGAGCACCACACCATGCCCTCGGACCAAGCCGCGAGGTCGCGCAGTTCTTTAACTTTGGGGTGCGACTCGGGGGCGGCATCTGGTTGCGGCAGGTCCAAGGGGTCAAAGACCCGGGTCTCTGCGCCCATGGCTTCCAGCAATCTGACCGCCTCCAGCGTGAGCAGCTTGCTGTACGAGCGCTCGCGCAGTGAGCCATAGAGCAGCAAAATTTTGGGCGGATGGCTTGAGGGCGCTGCTGGTGAAAAGCTACTTTTATTGGGCACCTGAAAACACGCGGCATCGAGATTGGGTGAGGGCATCAGGGCGTCAGACACGTTGGCCTTTGTCGTTGACCACGGCTTCGCCATCTTCCTTGCTGAATGCGCCCATTTGCGGACTCCCTAGCAGTTCAAGCACCGCCTCGCTGGGGCGGCAGAGTTTTGCGCCTAGGGGCGTCACCACGACGGGGCGGTTCATGAGGATGGGGTGTTGCACCACGAAGTCGAGCAGTTCGTCATCTGTCCATTGGGGGTCAGCCAAGCCCAACTCGTCATAAGGCGTGCCTTTTTGGCGCAGCAACTCACGCGCGCCCACGCCCATGTCGGCCAGTAGTTGTTGCAGGCGCTCTTTGCTGGGTGGCGTTTTGAGATACTCAATAACCTCGGGCTCAACGCCACTGTTTCGGATCAGGGCCAGCGTGTTGCGCGAGGTGCCGCAAGCCGGGTTGTGGTAAATCGTGATCTTGCTCATGACGGGCTTCCTACAACCTTGGGGCCGCGCTCATACCAGCCCTTGGAGTTGTTGACGACATAGACCACCAGCAACATGACGGGCACCTCAATCAGCACGCCCACCACGGTGGCGAGTGCGGCGCCGGAGTTGAAGCCAAACAAGCTGATGGCGGCGGCTACGGCCAGCTCGAAAAAGTTGGAGGCGCCGATGAGCGCCGAGGGGCCAGCTACGTTGTGCTTTTCGCCCACCGCACGGTTCAGCCAATAAGCCAACGCCGAGTTAAAAATCACCTGAATCAAAATGGGGATGGCCAGCAGGCCAATCACCAGCGGTTGCTTCAAAATGGCCTCGCCCTGGAAGGCAAACAGCAGCACCAAAGTCACCAGCAAAGCGGCAATCGACCACGGGCCGATTTTGTCCATGGCGACGTCAAACGCAGCTGCACCTTTGGCCAGCAAAAGCTTGCGCAGCCAGTGGGCCAGAAGAACGGGAATCACAATGTACAAAACCACCGAAGTCAGCAAGGTCGCCCACGGCACGATGATGGCCGAGATGCCCAACAGCAAGCCGACCAGCGGCGCAAAAGCGATAACCATGATGCTGTCGTTCAAGGCCACTTGCGACAAGGTAAACAGCGGGTCCCCGCCAGTGAGGCGGCTCCAGACAAACACCATCGCGGTGCAGGGGGCAGCGGCCAGCAAGATCAACCCGGCAATGTAGCTGTCGAGTTGGTCGGGCGGCAACATGGGAGCAAACCAGTGCCTGATAAAAATCCAGCCCAGCAGCGCCATCGAAAAAGGTTTGACCAACCAGTTGACAAACAGCGTGACGCCAATGCCTTTGATGTGCTTTTTGACCTCGCCCAAAGCACCAAAGTCCACCTTGATCAGCATCGGGATGATCATCACCCAGATCAACACGCCCACCGGCAAATTGACCTTGGCAATCTCCATCTGCCCAATAGCCTGGAACACGGGCGGGAACACCTGCCCCAGTGCAATGCCAGCCACGATGCACAGGAAAACCCAGACCGTGAGGTAGCGCTCAAACACGCTCATGGGGGCGGGGGCCAGTGCTTGCGCAGGCATATTTTCTGGAGAGTTCATCGCCAAATTCTCCTTAAGCCTGATTCAACTGACGGGCACTGGACTGCAAAACAGCGCGTTCCAGTTTGTCGGCAGGCAGGCTGCACAAGAGCTCCAACCGGCGCTTCATGGCGTGCAGGGTTTGGCGAAAAGCCTCTGACTTTTCTGCCTCGGTGCCCGAGCCCTCCGAGGGATCGGAGTAACCCCAATGGGCGGTGGCGGGATGACCGGGCCAGATCGGGCAGACCTCACCGGCGGCGTTGTCGCAGACGGTGATGATCAAGTCCATGTGCGGCGCACCGGCAGCAGCAAAAACGTCCCAGCTTTTGCTGTGCAAGCCTTCGGTAGAGATGCCTGCGTGTTGCAGCACTTGCAAACCCAGCGGGTTCGGCTGCTGATGGTCACGCGGACTGCTGCCTGCGGAATAGGCTTTGAAGCGGCCATGGCTCATGGCATTGAGCAAAGCCTCGGCCAGAATACTGCGGGCTGAGTTGTGGGTGCACAGGAACAGGACGTTAAGTGGCTTGGTCAGGGGTGTCATGGGGATTGGAGTTTGAGTTAAGAAATTGAGCACGGCTGATGGAACGCTTGTTCTTTCCTGGCCATCAGCAGTCGCAAGGGGCGACAGGAACGATTTGGCAGGGTTGGCCCTGACAGCAGTTTTGGGTGAGGTAAGCGAGGACGGCATTCATGCGGTCAAACTGGGCGCGGTATATCAGGTTGCGACCGACACGCTCTTGGGTGATCAGGTCAGCATGCACCAACTCTTTAAGGTGAAATGACAAGGTGTTGGCCGCCACACCCAGGCTCTCAGACAGGGCACCCGGCGTCAGCCCAGCGTCCCCTGCCACTACCAGCGACCTGAAGACTTCCAGCCGCGAGGACTGGGCGAGCGCCGCAAGGGCGATGACAACAGCATTCGATTCCATACTTCAATGATACTCGAAATATTTGAGGCCAACCGTCGTTGCGAGCGAAGCGCGGCAATCCATGACTTTGTTTTTGACTCGGCACGATGGACTGCCGCGCTCTGCTCGCAGCGACGAGCCAAGAGGCGCTGAGTCAAATACAACAATTAAATTGGCCTCTAGACCATTAAAGGCATGCTTGAATAGCTATCATTTTTATTCGTCATTTGTTTTCACATAAGGCTGCAAAATTTCTCACACCAGCCAGCCTCGCTTCAATTTACATTAACAGCACTTACTTAATCAGCAGGTACGCCTCATGAATGCCCCCGCCACGTTAGAACTCCAAGAACGACTCCAAAAAGCAGAACGACAGGCGCAAGTCGTCAAAGCGCTGGAAGCCGCATTGCCCGCGCACGCGCTGCTCTGGAACAAGGAAGACACCACTCCTTTTGAATGCGATGGCCTGACGGCCTACCGTCAGCGCCCGCTTGTGGTGGCTTTGCCTGAAACACAAGAGCAGGTGCAAGCCGTGCTGCGTATTTGCCACGCGCTCGAGGTGCCCGTGGTGGCACGCGGTGCGGGCACGGGCCTCTCGGGCGGCGCCATGCCACACCGCCTGGGGGTGACACTCTCCTTGGCCAAGTTCAACAACATCGTCCACATTGACCCCAAAAGCCGAACCGCCGTGGTGCAGTGCGGGGTGCGCAATTTGGCGATCAGCGAGGCGGTGTCCAAGTTTGGCTTGTACTACGCGCCCGACCCGTCCAGCCAAATTGCTTGCACCATCGGTGGCAACGTGGCCGAAAACTCGGGGGGCGTGCATTGCCTGAAATACGGACTCACCTTGCACAACATTCTTAAAGTGCGCGGTTTCACCATGGACGGCGAGCCGATTGAATTTGGCTCGGATGCGCTGGACTCGCCTGGCTTTGACTTGCTGAGTATCGTGATTGGCTCCGAAGGCATGCTGGCGGTGACGACCGAAGTAACCGTCAAACTCATCCCCAAACCCATGCTGGCGCGCTGCATCATGGCCAGCTTTGATGACGTGCGCAAAGCGGGCGATGCGGTGGCAGCCGTGATTGCGGCCGGCATCATCCCGGCGGGTCTGGAGATGATGGACAAACCCATGACCGCCGCGGTCGAAGACTACGTGCATGCCGGTTACGACCTGACGGCTGAGGCTATTTTGCTTTGTGAAAGCGATGGCACGCCCGAAGAGGTAGAGGAAGAAATTGGCCGCATGAGCGCGGTGCTGAGCGCCCATGGCGCCACCGCCATTGCCGTGAGCAAGGACGAGACTGAACGGCTAAAGTTTTGGAGCGGGCGAAAAAATGCCTTCCCCGCCAGCGGCCGTATCAGCCCCGACTACATGTGCATGGACTCCACCATTCCCCGTAAACGCCTGGCCGACATTCTCCTGGCGATTGCCGAGATGGAGAAAAAGTTCCAGTTGCGTTGCGCCAATGTGTTCCACGCGGGTGATGGCAATTTGCACCCCTTGATTCTGTTTGATGCCAATGACCCCGACCAGCTGCACCGCTGTGAGCTGTTTGGTGCAGAAATTCTGGAGACCAGCGTAGCAATGGGCGGCACCATCACCGGCGAGCATGGCGTGGGCATTGAGAAGCTCAATTCAATGTGCGTTCAGTTCAGCTCGGCTGAAAACGAGCAAATGTTTGGCGTGAAACGTGCCTTTGACCCCAAAGGCTTGCTGAACCCCGGCAAGGTGATTCCCACCCTGAACCGATGCGCGGACTACGGCAAGATGCTGGTGCGCGGTGGCCAGATTCAGCATCCAGATTTGCACCGCTTTTAACGCCTGCCAACGCCCATGAACGGATTGCGCGGTTTAGCTTGGTTGCTGGCGCTGCAGTCTGTGGGTGAGTTGTTGGCCCGGGCTTTGGCGCTGCCCTTCCCCGGCCCAGTGATCGGCATGCTCTTGCTGTTGGTGGCACTTCAGTCGCCTAGCGTACGCGTGCCGGTGGCCGCTTGCGCCAACTTTCTACTCTCCCATCTGTCGCTTTTATTTGTGCCGGTTGGCGTTGGCGTCATGACGCACTTGAGCTTGGTGAGTCAGTACGGGGGTCGCATGCTGGTGGTCGTGGTGGCGTCTACCTGGATGGGCTTGGCGGTCACTGCGGTGGTCTTGCGTCTTTTAAGGGGGAAGAGCGATGCCTAAATTCGTTGAGCTTTGGGTCTACCTGTCGGCCACCCCTTTGTTTGGCCTGACGGCAACGCTGGTGGTTTATGTGCTGGCCCAGGCCGCCTATGCGCGTTTAAATCAAGCGCCCTGGGCCAACCCGGTGCTGTGGACGGTGATCGTGATTGCTGGGGTGTTGATGGCGACCGACATCAGCTACCCCACTTATTTTGCGGGGGCGCAGTTCATCCACTTTTTGCTCGGGCCTGCCGTGGTGGCCCTGGCCTGGCCGCTGTGGGAACGCCGCGAGGTGTTGCGCCAGCGCTGGGGGGCGCTGCTGTTGGCGGCACTAGCGGGTGGTTTTGCGGCCAGTGCTTCAGCACTGGCACTGGGCTGGGCTTTTAATTTACCGCATGACGTGGTGCTGTCCCTGGCCCCCAAATCAGTCACGGCACCGGTGGCAATGGGCATCGCAGACAAGATAGGCGGGATTCCGGCCTTGGCCGCCGTCTTTGCCGTGGTGACCGGCATGGTGGCGGCGCTGAGTGGCAAGTACCTGTTTGATGCGCTCAATGTGCCCACGGATGCAGCCGGCTGGATGGCCCGTGGCTTCGCCCTGGGAACGGCAGGTCACGGTATTGGCGCAGCGCGTGCCTTGCAGGTAGACGCGAATGCTGGCGCTTTTGCCGGGCTGGCGTTGAGCTTGCAAGTGCTGCTAGCTTCGCTTTTGATACCGTTGGCGTTCAGAATCTTTTAACGCTGGGGCGCCTGGCTGGCTTAATGCCGCATGGCCCGAAGGCCGGGCTCATCATCGCTGAGCACCTGTTCGGCCCAGGCGGTGAGCTTGCCCACATCGGCCCGCAGCACCTCTTGCTTGACGGCAAGAATCTGCGCCGGGTGCATAGAAAAACTGCGCAGACCCATGCCCAAAAGCAAGCGGGTCAGTGTGACGTCACCTGCCATTTCACCGCAAACACTCACATGCTTTCCCTGGGTGTTGCATTCGGCAATGGTGCCGGCCACCAGACGCAGCACGGCGGGATGCATGGGGTCGTAGAGATGGGCGACAGACTCGTCGGCGCGGTCAATCGCCAGCGTGTACTGGATCAGGTCGTTGGTGCCAATCGACAGGAAATCGAAATACTTCAAAAACACCTTGAGCGTGAGCGCTGCGGCCGGTATTTCGATCATGGCGCCAATCTTGACCGGGCCGTAGGCCACGCCCCGGTTGTCGAGTTCGACGCGGGCATGGTCAATCAAGGCCATGGTGTGGCGAATTTCGCTGGCATGCACCAGCATGGGAATCAGCAAGTTGGTCTGCCCATGCACAGCGGCCCGCAAAATAGCGCGCAACTGGGTCAAAAACATGGCCGGGTCAGCCAGGCTCCAGCGAATAGCACGCAGGCCCAAGGCCGGATTCATGTGCGCTTCGTCTTTGAGTGACTTATCGAGCGGTTTGTCGGCACCAATATCCACCGTGCGGATCGTGACAGGCAAGCCCTGCATGCCTTCAATCGCGCGCTTGTAGGCTTGGTATTGCTCTTCTTCATTGGGCAGTTTTCCCTGACGGCCCATGAACAAAAACTCGCTGCGAAACAGACCCACACCTACCGCGCCCGCTTTGACCGCACTCAGCGCATCTTCAGGCATTTCAATATTGGCCAGTAACTCGATTTTGTGGCCGTCCATGGTGACCGCTGGCGTGTGCAAGAGGCGCGACAAGCGGCCACGCTCCAACTCGCCCTGGCGCTGCTTGAAACCATACTCGGCCAAAATAATGGGGGATGGATCCACCACGACCACACCCGCATCGCCATCGATGATCACCCAGTCGTCTTGGCGAATCAATTGGCTGGACAAACGGGCACCCACCACCGCGGGAATATCCAGACTGCGGGCCACGATGGCGGTGTGCGATGTTTTGCCCCCCACATCAGTGATAAAACCGGCAAATACGCTCTTTTTGAATTGCAGCATGTCCGTTGGGGAGAGGTCATGCGCCACCAGAATCAGGGGGACATCCACCGTGTCATCTAGCAACAAGTCTTGCTGGGTTTTATTGCGCACTGAGCGAGTGGGCGGCGCGATAACGGAGGCGACGCCTTTCATGGCGCGCAGCACTTTTTCGGTAATTTGCTCCAGATCGGCCTTGCGCTCGCGCAGGTACTCATCTTCCATTTCATCAAACTGGCGGGCAATTACTTCAAGCTGCGTGGTGAGCGCCCATTCGGCGTTGTACAAACGATCCGTGATCCAGTGTTTGACGCCACTGACCAGTTCTTCGTCTTTGAGGAGCATCAAATGGACATCGAGCAAGGCGGCCAGTTCATGGGGCGCCTCTTTTGGGCCCATGTGGGTGATGCTGGTTTGCAGGCGTTGAATTTCTTCAACTACCGCGTTGCGCCCCGAACGCACCCGGTCAATCTCGGAACTGACCTGCGAGGGGTCGATGAAATAGTGCGCCACATCCATACGACTGGAGGCCACCAGCACCGCGCGGCCTATGGCAATGCCACGGGCCACCGCAAGACCATGAATACTAAAAGTCATAAGCCTTACTCACCCTCTCCAAATTTATCAGCAATGAGGGCCAACAGCGCCTCCATGGCCTCTTGTTCACGCTCGCCATTGGTTTCAATTACGACCTGTATGCCTATGCCTGCGGCCAACATCATGACGCCCATGATGCTTTTTGCATTCACCCGGCGCTCGCCCTTGGCCATCCAGACCTCACAAGGAAAGCTGCCCGCCAACTTGGTGAGTTTGGCCGAGGCGCGTGCGTGCAGGCCTAATTTATTGCTGATAGTCGTTGTGGTCTGGATCATGTTTTTTTCTCGTCTGGTTTTGTGGAGCCGTTGAAGCGACCTGCATGACCCCTTGCGTGCCACCGGCCAAGGCGCGCGCCATCATGGCATCCAAGGGTTCATGGCGGTAGGTGACGGTGCGCAACAACATGGGCAAATTGACACCTGCCAGTAGTTTTGTATTCACACCGTCCACCAGTTTTTGAGCTGCATTACACGGCGTGGCGCCAAACACATCGGTCAAGACCAGCGTTTGGGGCTTATTGAGAATGGCCAAAGCCATCGTGACGCCGGCCAAGGTTTCTTCGGGCGGCACGTTGGGCTGAACATCAAAGGCCATGATCCCCGTGTCTGCATCGGGAAAAACGTGCATGATGCACTGTCGCAAGGCCGTGGCCAGTGGAGCATGAGCGATGATGAGAATGCCGTTGTTCATAGTGGAAAAAACTTGGCCGGGCCAGATGGCCCCGCTGCAGCTTAGTTTAGCGCTGCACAAGAACAGGTTCGATAGGCAGATTATGGCTTTTGGCTAGCAGAAAATGAACGTATGAAGCCACACAACACCCCAAAAACACGCTTAATGCCGCTTGATAGGCTTGGACTTGCCCCAAGCCCATTACCTTAAAGCCGTCGATAGCCAAGCCAACACCCCACTGAACACTAAAAACACCGGCAAAAATCACCAGGTTATAGGCGGAAAGCGCACGTCCAGCGAGGGCGCTGGGGAAAGCCATGCCGACGGCTGGTTGCGCCAATGAAACGAAGGTGCAGCCTACGCAATACAAGGCCCACACGGCAACAGAGCTTATGGGCAGGGCATCACCAGCTCCTATAAGAATAGCAAGCATCACAAAGCTCAAAGGAAGCCCGCGTGCAATCAAGGTCTCCGCATTGAGTCCGCGTCTTGCTAGCCAGGGGTTAACCATGCCCCAGGTCCAAAAGGCGAGCAACATGGTCACGTTGACCCAAAAAAGCCCATTCGCTGCTTCCATAGGCGTGTAGCCCGCCACATGAATCATCCAGGGCGAGACCCAAAGCGTCTGCATCGCCACGAGGCCTCCGTAGCAAAAAAATCCAACTGGAGCCATTTTTCGGAAATAAGGATGGCGCCAGACTTCTGCATAGCTGGCTTTGGTCTTGACGCCATCGGTGCTTGCCGTTGGCGCGATTTCCCACTTGGGCACCTGCCAGGCGATCAGCGCAATGGCAGCAAATGCCAGTAGCGCCAAGCCCAAAAACAAGACACGCCAGCCCACCACCGGCAACAACCATTGCACGGGCAAGGTGGAGGCGACCATGCCGAGCGAGCCCGTCATCAACATCCAGGAATTAGCCCGCATTTGCGTGCTGGCTTCAAACCAGCGCCGGTAGCCGGTCAGGGGCGCCATCAAGCAGGCACTGACGCCCACGCCGCACAGCATGCGCGCAGCCACTAGGCCTGCAAAGCTGGTGGCAGAAGCAAAGGCGATACAGCCCAGAACAGCGACACTCAAAAAATACAGAACCACTTTTTTGGGTCCATGCCGATCCAGCCAGGTGCCCAATGGCAGCTGAGTGGCGGCAAAGCCCAGAAAATAAGCGCCCGCCAGCAAGCCGAGATCACTGGCGTTGAGGGCAAATTCGCGCGTCAAGGTGGGCGAGATCGTGGCGGTAATGGCCCGTATCAATGCAGACAAAAAGTAGGCGAAAGCAAAGGCCAAAAAGACCACGATGGCCGTGCGTTTGGTTAAAACATTCATTGAAGTCTGAGCCCTGAAAAATAGGTGTCGGCGACTGCGCCGTTGGCGTCCGCCGTTTCACGACTGAAGTAGACTGCGGCCTGATACACGGTTGTGCCGACAGCGAACCAAGCGGCATGAACAGTTAACGCGCTGCCATCGGGCTTATTGCCCTTCGCAACAACTTTTGAAGCCTGAGGCAGGGCAAGTGCACCTCTCAAAGCAAAAGGCTTCTCATTTGATGCGCCAGCCTTCATTTGGATCAAGGTGGCTTTGCGCCACAAGTCAAGCGTCTCACCCAATTTCGACTCTGACTTGACGTCGGTAGAAGCCAAAGTAAACAAGGCGCCATCGGCCTCACATACCAGCATTTTCACCAAGACCTCTTTGTCGCCAAGTGGCAGGCTTCGTTCGGCTGCATCAGGCTTACAAGGGAAAAGTGCCAACAAGGGCGCCTGATCTGGGCGAACGTCGCGCCAATTCAGGCCAGGGCTGCAGGCTAGAAGGGGCAAGCCCAGAAAAAGTACCGCCCATGTTTGTAGATATCGCATCCTGTCATTATCCTGTTTGAGACATCACAACCCCTGTGCTGTACATGACCGACCCCGAATAAAGCGTGCGCTGCTGAACTTTACGCGCGGCGTGAGGTCTGAAACCATGTGCTTTCTCAGAAAGCGCGACAATTGAACGCTAAAGCTTTTGATCAATGGAAGTCACCCTGAAATGAAACCTGGTTTTATAGTCGCCACCGTCGCCGCTGCCTTGGCCCTTGGCTTGGGTCTATTTTTGAACAGCGGGCCTTCTGAGGCACCGCAAACTTCTTTTGTGCTGCTGGATGGCACAAAGAAAACCACCAGCGATATGAAAGGCAAGGTGACCTTGGTTAACTTTTGGGCGACTAGTTGCACGACCTGCGTTGCTGAAATGCCCAAGATCATGGCCACGCACGACAAGTACAAATCCAAAGGCTTCGACACCTTGGCAGTGGCGATGAGCTACGACCCACCAAGCTATGTGGTTAATTTTTCACAAACAAGAAATTTACCCTTTAGCGTGGCCATTGATAACACGGGCAACGTGGCCAAGGCTTGGGGCGATGTGCAATTAACGCCCACCACCTACTTGGTGAACAAACGTGGGCAAATCGTGAAGCGTTATGTTGGGGAGCCTGATTTCAAAGAGCTCCACCAGCTCATCGAAAGCCTGCTGGCGCAGACTTGAGTCGTCTAAAAACGTTAATTACTCTTTACGATAGGCATCGTGGCAGGTTTTACAAGTACCACCTGTTGCCGTCACCGCGGTCTTGATGCTGTCGAGGTTACCCGATTTGGCAGCGGCAGACAACTTGGCCATTTCGCCCTGCATCTTGTCGGAATATTCTTTAAATTTAGCCGGTTCTTTCCAGATCTCAGGCTTGGATTTGGTTTCACCTTTGTCAGAACCTTCGGTGAATGCGGCCCAGGGAAGTTTGGAAACATAGTCGGCCACTGCAGCACTCTCAGCGGCTACTTTGGGGTCAAAAGGCGCTTTACCTGAGGCCATGGCAGCAACCCGGCTAAAGTTTTGTTGCATAACAAACAAAGCGCTTTTGCGGTACTTGATGGCGTCGTCGGGTTTGGCAAACTGAGCGGCGGCAGGCAAGGAAATGGCCAGAAGTGCGAGGGTTGTCCAGAGCGTTTTGCGAATCGTCATGATCGATGTATCCTGATTAATGTGTTAATTTAGAGGCCTGTTCAGGGAACTGTCGGATTTAGATGAGGGCTTCCAAAGTCGCTATTTAACAACTTCTCTCTCCAAGCCCCGTCCCTTTGGCAATATACACAAGGCCTGCGCCATGAATATTAGAGAACCATCAACCTTCATCAAAGTGTGGGATTTGCCGACGCGAATATTTCACTGGGCTTTGGCCTTGGCCGTCATTGCTTTGGTCATCAGCGCAGAGATAGGTGGTGATGCGATGGTTTGGCACTTTCGCCTCGGCTATGGCGTTTTGACCTTGCTCATTTTTCGCTTGGTTTGGGGGTTTGTGGGTGGCAAGTGGTCGAGATTTAACTCATTTAACTATCCACTTAAAACCGTTTTTAGCTATGCACGAGGTGAGCGATCGCCCGCGCAAGAGATTGGGCATAACCCTTTGGGTGCATGGTCAGTTTTTGCCATGCTGTTCTTTCTGTTGCTTCAAGTCAGCACAGGACTCTTAAGCGATGATGAAATTGCCAACGCAGGCCTGTTGGTTAAATTCGCAAGCAGTGCTCTCGTCAACTATGCAACTTTTTACCATAAAGCAATTGGAAAACTAGTCATTTTCGGCTTGATTGCCATGCACATTGCAGCCATTGCGCATCACTATTTCGTCAAGAAAGAAAACCTCATCAAACCCATGATCATGGGTTTCAAACCTGCCTGGTTTGAAACCTTGAGCTCCCAGGATAACGTGCAGACAAGGTTTCTTGCCGCAGTCATATGTGCACTGGCAGTTGGCTTCGTTTTCTTGATGACAAGGCTTGCAGGCTGATCCGCCCAAGGTAAGTGATTTAACAAACAAAAATGCCGCCGAGAATAATCTACAGCGGCATGGCTCAAAACATTACTCAGTTAATTATTCAGGCTTTTGCTTGAGCCAAAAGCGTGGCTGCGTCACTCACTTCAAACTTACCCGGACCTTCAATGTTCAAAGATTCAATTTTTCCATCTTTAACCAACATCGAATAGCGGTTGCTGCGAAGGCCTAAACCTTTGCCAGTCAAGTCAAGCGTCAAGCCAGTGGCTTTGGTGAATGTTGCGTCACCATCAGCCAGCATGCGCACTTTGCCAACAGACTTCTGGTCTCTGGCCCAAGCACCCATGACGAAAGCATCGTTGACGCTGACGCACCAGATTTCATCGACGCCAGCGGCTTTGAGCTCATCAAAGCTTGAGATGTAGCCAGGAACATGCTTGGCTGAACAGGTTGGCGTAAAGGCACCTGGAAGGGCAAACAAAGCAATTGTTTTGCCTGCGGTGGCGGCGCTTACATCGACTGGATTTGGGCCAAGGCTGCAGCCCTCGCCCTCAACATCCATGAACTCCATCAGGGTTGCGGAGGGAAGAGTATCACCAACTTTAATCATGTCTTGTTCCTAAAAATAGTTATTCGGATTCACCATTGAAAACGGCTCACATTGTGAGCCGTTTTTAAGAATCATGCAGCCTGATGGCTACATAGACTTAGACCGCGACAGCCTTTTGGACCAAACGGGTAGCTACCCAGTTTTTGGTCTTCGAGATAGGACGGCTTTCGGTGATTTCGATGATGTCACCCAACTTGAACTCGCCCTTTTCGTCATGGGCGTGGTACTTGCTGGACTTACCAACGATTTTCCCGTACAGCTCGTGCTTAACACGACGCTCAATCAGTACGGTGACAGTCTTTTCACGCTTATCGCTGACAACCTTGCCAGTCAGAGTACGTTTGAGGGATCTTTTAGCTTCCGTCATTTATAGCTCCTTATTTGGCGGATTTTTCAGCGCTTTGCTTCTCGACAAGAATAGTCTTGGCGCGAGCAATATCACGGCGCGTAGAGCGCAGCGTAGCGGTGTTGTTGAGTTGTTGCGTGGCTTTTTGCATGCGCAAACCAAAGTGGGCTTTTTGCAGCTCTTTGACTTCCAATTGCAAACCAGCAACGTCTTTTTGGCGCAGTTCAGTAGTTTTCATATTTAATTCTCCTGATTACTGGCCAAGCATGCGGGCCACAAAAGTGGTACGCAAGGGAAGTTTGGCAGCTGCCAAACGAAACGCCTCACGAGCCAACTCTTCCGACACACCGACGATTTCAAAGACGATCTTACCTGGCTGAATTTCAGCCACGTAGTACTCTGGGTTACCTTTACCATTACCCATGCGAACCTCTGCAGGCTTCTGGGAAATTGGCTTATCAGGGAACACACGAATCCAGATGCGTCCGCCACGTTTCACGTGACGAGAAATAGCACGACGTGCTGCTTCGATTTGGCGTGCAGTCAAACGACCACGGTCAATGCATTTCAGACCAAAATCACCGAACGCGACCGAGCTTCCTCGAGTCGCAATACCGGTATTACGGCCCTTTTGCTCTTTGCGGTATTTCCGACGAGCGGGTTGCAACATAGTTATTCTCCTTTACCGTCAGCTGCTGCAGCTGGCGCGGCTACCTTGCGGACGCGCTGAACGGCGGGTTTATTAGCATCAGCACCAGTGGCTTCAGCTGGCTTGTCGCTGCCGTCAGCCGGCGCCATGTTGCCACCCATTGGAGGACGACGGGCACCGCGAGGAGCGGGACGGTCTGTTCCAGGGCGAGCATCACGACGAGGGCCACGTGGGCGGCGGTCATCTTCAGCACGAGGCTCAACAACGACTGGGAGGTCATTACGACCCAAGGTATCACCCTTGTAAACCCAAACCTTGACACCAATGATGCCGTAAGTTGTTTTTGCTTCGGACGTACCGTAGTCAATGTCAGCGCGCAGTGTGTGAAGTGGCACGCGACCTTCGCGGTACCACTCGCAACGAGCGATTTCAATACCATTCAAACGGCCTGACGACATGATCTTGATGCCGAGGGCACCCAGACGCATGGCATTTTGCATTGCACGTTTCATGGCCCGACGGAACATGATGCGCTTTTCAAGCTGTTGAGTAATACTGTCAGCAATCAACTTGGCATCGATTTCAGGCTTACGCACTTCTTCGATGTTGACAGCAACAGGTACGCCTAATTGACGACCCAGTTCACGCTTCAAGTTCTCGATGTCTTCGCCTTTTTTGCCGATCACAACACCCGGACGAGCCGAGAAAATTGTGATACGGGCGTTCTTGGCAGGACGCTCGATCAGAACACGTGAAACTGAAGCATTTTTCAGCTTGGCTTTAAGGTACTCACGTACCTTGATGTCTTCTGCCAACATACCCGCGAAATCACGGTCGCTGGCGTACCAACGAGAAGACCAATTACGGCTAATCGACAAGCGAAAGCCGGTTGGGTGGATTTTTTGTCCCATATCTTCCAGGCCTCTTTCAGTTACCAACCGTCACGTACACATGGCACGTGGGTTTTCTGATTTGGTTGCCGCGACCTTTGGCGCGGGCCGTGAAGCGCTTGAGCGAAGCACCTTGCTCAACGAAGATTGAAGTGATCTTCAATTCGTCGATATCGGCACCATCATTATGCTCAGCGTTGGCAATGGCAGACTCAAGAACCTTCTTGATGATCACAGCAGCTTTTTTCTGTGTGAACTGCAAAATGTTCAAGGCTTGATCCACTTTTTTGCCGCGAATTAAATCCGCGACCAATCGGCCTTTATCGACCGACAAACGAACGCCACGAAGGGTTGCACGTGTTTCCATGGTCACCTCCTTATTTCTTTTGGACTTTTTTGTCCGCTGGATGACCTTTGAAAGTACGGGTGAGCGCGAACTCTCCCAACTTGTGGCCAACCATTTGATCGGTGATATAGACCGGTACGTGTTGCTTGCCGTTGTGCACAGCAATGGTCAGGCCGATGAAATCGGGCAAAACCATAGAACGACGAGACCAAGTCTTAATCGGCTTTTTGTCTTTGGTAGCGACAGCTTTTTCAGCTTTAGCCACCAAATGATGGTCGACAAAGGGACCTTTTTTGAGAGAACGAGTCATTTACCTGCCCCTTACTTCTTGCGACGCGACACGATCATGACCTGCGTGCGCTTGTTGTTACGGGTACGGTAACCCTTGGTCAAATTACCCCAAGGATCGACTGGATGACGGCCTTCGCCGGTCTTGCCTTCGCCACCACCGTGTGGGTGATCCACAGGGTTCATGACAACACCACGCACGGTTGGGCGAATGCCCTTCCAGCGCTTGGCGCCAGCCTTACCGAGACGACGCAAGCTGTGCTCTTCATTGGCGACTTGACCCAATGTTGCACGGCATTCGATGTGGATCTTGCGAACCTCACCTGAGCGCATACGAACTTGAGCGTAGATGCCTTCACGAGCCAGCAAGGTTGCCGAGGTACCAGCGGAGCGAACGATTTGTGCGCCTTTGCCGATTTGCAACTCGATGCAATGGATGATAGAACCCACTGGGATGTTGCGGATAGGCAGTGTATTGCCGACACGAATCGCTGCTTCAGCACCGCTCATGATCGACGCGCCAACTTCCAGGCCGCGAGGCGCAATGATGTAGCGACGCTCACCGTCTGCGTAACACACTAAAGCAATGTGGGCAGAACGGTTTGGATCGTATTCAATACGCTCAACTTTTGCAGGAATACCATCTTTGGTACGGCGGAAATCAACAACACGGTAGTGGTGCTTGTGACCGCCGCCTTTATGACGGGTTGTGATGTGACCATTGTTGTTACGGCCAGCATGTTGGAACTGAGGCTCCAACAAAGGCGCATAAGGCTCACCCTTGTACAGGTGGTCACGCGAGATCTTCACCATGCCGCGACGGCCTGGTGAAGTAGGTTTCATTTTAATGACAGCCATGATTACGCAGCCTCCCCACCAAGGTTCAGCTCTTGACCTGGTTTCAGCGTCACGTAAGCCTTGCGAATGTTATCGCGACGGCCAACAGACTTGCCAAAACGCTTGGTTTTGCCTTTGGTATTCACCACAGAAACGCCTTTAACCTCAACCTTGAACATCAATTCCACAGCGGCTTTGATTTCATATTTGGTAGCGTCTTGCAGCACTTTGAAAGTCACAGCATTGCTCTTCTCAGCGATCATCGTGGCTTTTTCAGACACGATAGGCGCGACGAGCACTTGCATCAGACGACCTTCGTCGAATGTAGTCAGATTTGGACCATGGCTCATGCGAACATCTCCTGGAGTTTGTCCATCGCGGCTTTAGTGACCAACACTTTGCGGTAATGAACCAACGACACTGGATCAGCGTAGCGAGGCTCAACCACCAAAATGTTCACCAGATTGCGTGAAGCGAGGTAGAGGTTTTCATCGATTTCATCGGCGATCACCAAAACGGATTCCAGATTCATAGCTTTGAACTTGGCAGCCAAAGGCTTGGTTTTTGGTGAGTCCACTTTGATGGAGTCAACAACTGCCAAGCGGCCTTCACGAGCCAATTGCGACAAGATAGAAGCCATGCCAGCACGGTACATCTTCTTGTTGATTTTCTGCGTGAAGTTTTCGTCAGGCATGTTCGGGAAAATACGACCACCTCCGCGCCACAGAGGCGAGGAAGTCATACCGGCACGAGCGCGACCAGTTCCCTTTTGTTTAAAAGGCTTCTTGGTCGAGTGCTTAACTTGTTCGCGATCTTTCTGAGCGCGAGTGCCTTGACGGGCGTTAGCCTGGAAGGCAACCACAACCTGGTGAACCAGATCTTCGTTGTATGCACGACCAAAAACAGTTTCCGCTGCTTCAAATTTTGAAGTAGCTTGACCTTGATCATTCAGGAGTTCGAGCTGCATCAGTTCGCTCCTTTCGTTTCAGTATTTTGTGCTTTAACTTTGATGGCCGGACGCACGGTAACAAAACCGCCTGCCGAACCAGGGATAGCACCCCGAATCATCAAGAGTTGGCGCGCTTCATCAACACGGATGACGTCAAGATTCTGGGTTGTAACAGTGTCATCACCCAAATGTCCCGTCATGCGCTTTCCTGGGAAAACACGACCTGGATCTTGAGCCATACCAATTGAGCCAGGAACATTGTGCGAACGGCTATTGCCGTGCGATGCCCGCTGCGAACTCATGTGGTGGCGCTTGATCGTACCTGCAAAGCCTTTACCAATGGTAGTGCCTTGAACGTCGACCTTTTGCCCAACAGCGAACACTGCAGTCACAGGCACGGTTTGACCGGCTTTGTACTGAGCAGCGACATCGGCTGTCAAACGGAATTCCTGAATGATTTCACCAGCTTCGACACCTGCTTTTGCAAGGTGGCCAGCGGCGGGCTTGGTAACACGCGAAGCTTTGCGTGCACCGAATGTCACCTGAAGGGCAACATAGCCGTCATTCTCTTGGGTTTTTACTTGAGTCACACGGTTGTTTGACACATCTACTACCGTCACGGGAATTGCATCCCCTTCGTCGGTAAATAGGCGCATCATGCCTACCTTGCGCCCAAGCAACCCT
>Ga0114978_10001782_pt1 | contig 18093 bp, 19 predicted proteins | sample S_140212_EF_Meta_FD_87027 | JGI IMG/M metagenome (GOLD analysis project Ga0114978, IMG submission 87027) | Freshwater microbial communities from Lake Simoncouche, Canada to study carbon cycling - S_140212_EF_MetaG | ecosystem: Environmental > Aquatic > Freshwater > Lake | place: Lake... | reverse complement strand
GTAGACCAACTAGAACAACGCCGCATCGATGACTTGGCCATGCGGATGGATGACCTTGTGGCTCGTTCCAAGACTGCCACAACCGCAGAAGTCAAGCAAGCATTGATGAAAGAATTCCAAAAGTGCAAGGCCGAGCGTGACAGCTATTACAAGGTCAAAGAAGGCCAGGTAACTCCAACTGCTACTGGCCTAAGACATCATGCCGATCCAGGCAACTATGGCGGGTATCAACCAGAACCCGAACTTAAGGGCTTGAACAAGACACTTACAAAGAATCTTGAAAAGGGGATGGGCGTTGAATTTAAAAAAGGTGGCGTAGGCAACAGAGTACAGCCAGACATGGATGAAGGCGGCATTCCAGGCAATGTTCCAGTAGAAAAGATCCCTGGCAAAGAAGACCTTCTCAAAGGCCGGGGTCGTAGTTACTACGAAGGTCAAGAACCTAACGAAGACGATTACGAACAATTATTAAACGCAATTGCCGCATTGTATGGTCCAAAGATTTGGGACAACGATGCTATGGGTGATTTGGCCAACGATCTTGAGCAGGCAAATCCAACACCCGAAGAACTAAATTTTATTATTAAGCATGGTAAACTACCCAAGCGACTACAAGGGATAAAGTTTACCAACAACGATACAACTCAGTTTGGCGAAGCCGCTTACACCGGTGATCATGACACTGATGAGAAGCACATACAACACCTGATGAGAAAATATCATTGGTCAAGACAAGAAGCTGAAGAACATTTAACTTCAAGCGAAAGCGATCGTGAGCAGTTCGATGAAGCTAAATGGGAAAAAGTCAAAAGAGAAAAACAAGCTGGTATTCCAAGCAACAACCAAAAAAAAAATTCTAAACAAGTAAAAGAAGTAGACGATCCACAAGCGGTCCATAATGCTGGACTTAAACTACCTATTGCATCTCAGTATACGGGTGATGGCCAGTTCAAGGTCACTGTCAAAAATAAACCCTATATTGTAACTGTAGCTGGATTTGAAATTGATGATGTTAATCCTGGCATTTTAGACAGTTTCTATTTGACTGATGTTGCCACAGGCAAGACCGAACATGTTACCAGTGCAGTAAATGATCCACGAGCCGTGGCCATTTATAATAATCTAGAAAATAGTCAAAGACCAGCATTAAAAGAAATATACAAACAAGATATAGAACTTGGTAGACGAACTGATTGGAAAGAGCGACCAGAGCGTTTACAAGGACTTAAACTAAGTGGATACACTGCTACTCCTGCAGATCGTTTTATTAAAGGTCACCAGGACATGAAAAAGGTCACCGGCCAGGACCTAGACGAAGATAAACAGTTACACGTTGGCGATCCTGTCACGGTCACAGCACCCAACGAGTTTGAAGGCAAAACTGGTGAGATTTACGAATTCAGTCCAAGTGGAAAATTTGTCATTGTTGACCTGTACAATCACGGCCGACACAGCATGCACCTGAGTGACATTGAGTACAACCAATATGCTGACGATCAAGAACAAGATGATTGGTATGACGATATTGATGATGGTGTTCGTCATGCCTATGATAGTGATGAGCGTACTCGCAGTGATCAATTTGAAGGCTATCAAGACTTCAACCGGGTAGAGCCATATGCTGTTTGCCTAGCTGGCAAGCCTGTTAAGAAGTTTGACTACTATGAACAAGCTCGTAAGTTTCACGATAACTGGAAACAAAAGTTATATCGCAAAGGCAACAAGGCCAAGGCAGATACTATTACCCTGATGCCGTTGAATCTTGATGAAGCAGAAGGTCGTGTAGATCCTATTCTAATCAAAGCATTGGACCGTATGCCTGATGGGTTAGCAAGTCACGGCGAAGTACTCAATGCCGCATATGATGCGTATGCTATGGAATTGGGCCGCATGCAGATGAAATCCAATTATGGAACGACTAATGCGTATGTTCCACAGTTATTGGATTTATACAAACAAAAACACGGTTTAACTTTTAACGAGGCCGCCAATCCAGCACAGCAGGCCGCTATTGCTATCGCTATGAAGAAGGCTGGCAAGAAGCCCAAGCAAGTTGATGAAGACACAGGTAGTTGGATCGTATATGATCCTGAAACCAAACAGATCAAAAAACGTTTTAAAACACACACAGCCGGCAAGAGTTATGCTCGGACACACAGCTTAGGTTTTGCCAGTTCGGAGTATTACTTTGACCGTGTTAAAGAAAAAACAGTAGCAGAAGGCGCAATGAGCAATGTACATGCTGCCATGGCCGATGTATACCATCGTTTAGCACCCAAGATTGAACGTCACAGAGATAGTTTTCTTGCCGGACAGCTTTACGACGAACTAGAAAACATCGCCGAATTACACGGTATCGAACCTGAATTCAAACGCATGATGGCCGGTGCCCGTAACCGTGCGCACATGGACTACGATACCAACCCTGGTGGTTTCCAAAACTGGTTCTGGTACTTGCCATTTGCTGAAGAAGATCTAAGTGAAGAACAAGACACGTCTGGAGTAGAACGTGCTATCTTAAATCGTATCATGGTTGCCCACACAGACCTGTTGATGAAGTTCGGGCCAGACAAGGTCATGCAGGCCGCAGAAGAAGTTGCTTACAATGTAGGCGATGTGGACGAAATTGGTACTAGTGATGTGAGTGCTTATGTCAATCAGGTTCGACAAATACTTGGTGCTTGATGAGAGCCAGTGACTTTGAAATCCGCAATCATGACAAGCTAGATTCGATACTAGTGCGTCTCTGCGAAATGGTCATCCAAGGTCAACAAAAGAATCAAGACCTGGGCATGGTAGCAGCCGCAGTACTAGATCCTGACAACAATTGTGTAGTAGGTATCAACTATCCCACTCGAGACGGTCATCGTGTTCACGGTGAACGTGCCGCCATTGACAGTTACTATGCTAGATTTGGTCCTATTCCTGCGGGTAGCATTATTATCACAACCTGTAGTCCATGCACTCAAGACATGGCTGAACGTGAAGGCATTAACTGTAGTGATCTTGTTGACGAAGTTGGTGTCCACAAAGTCTACGCTGGCTATCAAGATCCTACACAGGAACCTGGCGACAAAAAGTATCATATTGAAATCACTCGCAATGCTAAAATACAACAACTATGCAAGGCATTTGCTGATACCTTTTTAAAAGATGATCTTAACGAACTCGAGTTCCTGGGATCACCATGCACCCGAGACTGTTCGGGTCATAGAGCTGGCTATGCTTGGTCACAATCTAAAGGTGGACAAGTTGCAAACAGTCCATTCAGCCCCAGCTTCAATACAGGTAGTCAACTACATGTGGATGGCAAATGAAATCTTTTTTCTTATGGATGCAAAAAGAAGAGGGGTGGAAGACAGTATTGGCCACAGTGTATGCTGTAATCTGTTTGTTTGATTTTGTTGTGGCTCCAGCGTATTTTGCACATACAAGAATTCGTGTGTTGAATGATTTTGAAAACATGCAATTAGAACGTCTGAGTCCTGCTATACAAGATCAAGTGGCCAAGACCATAACACTCCGGCATTCCCCATTTACACTAGAAGGAGGCGGCATGTTCCACATAGCATTCGGCGCATTACTTACAGGCAGTGCTATCAGTCGGATCAAAGAAGGAGCCAACAATGACAAAGCCTGATCAGTATCCAGTATATCCCGAAGACGACACCAGTGATTGCCCAAGAAATCCTTACGCCCCTTGTTGAATTATACCCAAATACCTTGACCGGTAGCAAAGGTAGTAGCCTCAACCTTGAAAGATTTTGGGCCGTTGCCACATTGGCTCAAATTAAAAATCGCTTTGATACCGTTTATATTTTAGGATCTTGGTATGGCAATGTGGCCGTGTTGTTATTCATGCTCAACAAGTATATCACGTTCGATCAAATTATCAATGTTGATACCAATGCCACTGCACTCCGAGTTGGACAACAACGGTTGGCCAAATTGGGCCTAGACGATAAAACTGAACCTGTGCTCAAAGATGCCAACAAGTTAGATTATCAACAACTTGGCCCCAGTGGACTGGTGATTAATTTAAGTTGCCATAACATCAAAGGACTATCATGGTTGAATAATATTCCCGACGGTACCATGGTTGTGCTTCAGGCTCGCAACTGTGATCCAGGGGCTGTTAATCAATATAAAAATTTTAAAGAGTTTGATCAGGCATTACCTATCGCTAAAACTCTGTATCAAAACACACTCGAATTAACAGACCCAGATGGACCGTATGAAGAATATATGAAAATTGGCGTCAAATAGAATACACTATCATCAGTTTAGTATATAAATATTCTACTATGAAAAGTACTGTAGAAGTTTACTGCCAGTTTGACCCACTTGAAGAAGTCTGGCTCGGCGATTGTTACCCAGAAGAGTTTTATGCAGACTTAGCACCTAACATTCGATCGGCGTTTAGTCAAATTACCGAAGTAACCAAACGTGATCTAGATATTTTAGAACGGAGATTACAATCGTTAGGAATAATTGTCCATCGTCCTACATTCACCAACGATGTTAACGACTATAGAGACAAATCTGGAAACTTATTAAAACCTCCTATTGCACCTAGAGATGACAATATAGCATTAGGCAAAATATTTTATAATCTGCGGCATAATTATCCAAAAAATCCATGGCAACATATACTGGATCAATATTATGCCAACGGTGTTACTGTGTACGAAGCACAGTTTTTAGAAAAGTATGGCTATTTACAGCCACCAAGCATTGTACGCCTTGGAAAAGATATTTTAATTGACATTGATACACATGCCCATTCTTGGGAATTAATGAAGAAAGATGTATTTCCAGAATGGCAAGAACAATTTAGAATTATAGCATGCCATACCAATGGACATTCCGACAGTGTGTTTTGTGTTCCCCAACCTGGAGCAATTATAACTAGCCATTGGAAAGGTGACTATAGTAAAGAGTTGCCACAGTGGGAAATTCATCATCTGCAGGCAAAACAAAACCTTGGATCGCAAGGATCGTTGGATTGGTGGATCAAAGATCATAATGAGTTAATGCATTGTGTAATGCATACGGCATTTACTGAACACATACAAACTCGTGCATTAAATTGGGTAGGCAACGCACAAGAAACAGTATTTGAAGTTAATAGTCTTGTGATTAACGAATCGTTAATTGTAACTACTGGTAAACCTGATACTAACACTAAAAAATGGTTTGCACACAAAGGTATTGATTATATTCCTATAGAATTTAGTGCAAGAACATTCTGGGACTCTGGTGTACATTGTCTTACAGTAGATACAAAGCGTCAAGGGGGGCAACGAGATTTTTTCCCCGAAAGAGATCAAAAAATATATTATTGTTAAGAACACCCTTAGGACCGCACTAGTTGCGAGGGTGGCCGGGTGCTGGCCTAATTGAACGATTCGCTACCGTAAAATTTAAAGTGACCATTTACTATCAATAAGTAACAGATGAAGTCAGCGCAAATTACTCAATGGAACGATCCTACCATTGATATCTACAAAAAATTTTATAATTTTTTAAATCATGTTGATCCTTCAAAAGTTCAATTTTTGTTAAATATGGTTAATGATCATTTTGATAATTTTAAGATCGAAAAAAATATTGTTGTCATTTCTACCGATCGTGAGGCACCACGAGATGAAAAGTTAAACGAGCTTGCACTGGCCTATCCAGATGTACAGTTTATATGTTTAGCCGATGTAAATTTTTATAATTATCCTCTACCATCAAATGTTACATTTTTTAAATATCGTCATTGTCATGTTTTATTAAAGGCGTTTTTAGAAAGTGACGATGGCAAACTTATAACACCAGTTAAATCAAAAAATATAAGAAAAAAATTTAGTAGTTTATCTTATCAGAATAAACAAATTAGAGCTTTTGTAACTGCATGTTTATTAACTTATGCTAAAGACGACAGCTTGATATCGTGGCATAATAAATCGTGGTCAGAACACCACGACTATTTGATTGGTACTATTAAATCTAATCCCCGATATGCAGATTTAGCGTGGGACTTGTTGAATAATACCTATCTAGCAGACAAATATAACCGTGCAGGAACCGTCAACCAGCTACTGTGGCCAATGAATACCATTTATCAAACAAGTCTAATAAATTTTTCAAATGAAACCACTAACTATGGATTATATCAAGTCGACGATGTATCATATATGCGTCCGGGCCCTTTTCTGACAGAGAAAACCTGGAATCCGTTGCTGGCAGGAAATATTCTATTCAGCACCGCGGCACCGTATGTATATCAATATTTAATCGATGATTATCATATTCCTATTAATTATTCTTTTGGATTAGACTTTGATTACATACCAGGTGACTTGGATCGATTTGAATCTATAAGTAAGAAAATACAAGAGTTAGTTGATATTCCGTTAGACGATCTTATTGATCAAAATATAGATAATTGTGAATTAGTACAACAAACTTTAATAAATCCAGATTATACTAAACAATTTGATCAGTTTAATCAAAATCAAGATTTAAAAATTTTAGAAAAAATAGCCCAAATTATTTGATTTTTTTTTAATATACTGTATAATAGTAAAACTTACTCAGGAGAATTAAATGTCTAACAATAGAACTTTTAACGCAGCCGAAACTGCAAAACTTAACCAAATTATCAATGAAGGTATGCAGGTTACAATGGAAATTGAAACCCTAACAGGTGGCCTCAACGACACAGTCAAAGCCGTGGCCGAAGAATTAGACATTAAACCCAACATTCTCAAGAAAGCTATCAAACTGGCACACAAGAGTGAATTTGGTCGCGAGCAACAGGATCACGAATTGCTTGAACAAATTTTAGTCACAGTAGGTAAAACTCTTTAATCAATGGGACAATTGAGCCCATGGTTCACCATTGAGCCCGGATTCTCTAATTTTGCTCCATCTTGCAAATACCTGTTTTCGCAAGTTGCTAGTGTAAATCTTCAATTTCAAAATCCCAAAATAAAACTGTTAGAAATTGATGCGTACCGACCCAACTATTATCAACATACCGATATTTTGGTAACAAACAATTGGATTTCACCTGCTATGCTAGAATCTCAATACTACGAACAATTTCCAGATTCTTTTTATGGAGGAGTGTATGGCGGTCAAGTCCCTGTTGAATCGGTGGCAACAACCAAAAAGTTTAACTGTTTTATAAATCGTATGGATCCAATTCGGCAGAGTTGGCTGTATCAGTTAATCCGACGCAATTTATTTGAGTTAGGATACGTGAGTTTTAATATGGATATATCTCGTCATGGCACTCAGGACACACCATTGCAGGTATTTGAGCAACAATTCCGCCAACATCTGGATATATTTGGTCCAGAACATGATTTTATTAAATCTCAGGTGCCGTATCGTAGTTTTGATGTTAATACCTTACCAGACCAAATTATTATGCAGAGCAACTTCAGCATAGTGTTAGAAACATATTTTGATTGTAATGAAATCATAACGTATTCTGAAAAAATATTTAGGTGTCTTAAACTGCCAAGACCATGGGTAATGTTTGCAATGAAACATGCGGTGCAGGGTCTGCGAGATATGGGATTTGATGTTTTGGATGACTTGGTGGATCACAGTTATGATACGATAGATTTTGCTATCAATCGACAGGTTGCAATCTTAGATCAAATTGAAGTAATGTGCGAAAATCAACTTACTACCAGCATAATTGCTCGTTGCGAGGAGGCCGCCGAACACAACCAAAAACTATTGTCAAAATTATCCAACACCTTCAACAAGGATGTAGATGATACTTTTAAGAGGGCTGTTGCTAAATGTTTACAATTGTAGGTGGTGGTCCTTATTGTGCTATATCATTTGATGGCGCCACATTTGACGATTTGCAATTTTATATGGATCAAGACGGGTATAAATTGTCACGACTGGATCCAAACGAATTTTTGTTGTCAGAACCCGATCGTGACATGCAATATATAAACTTAGTCACTAGGTTTCCACTACGAGAAGAAATCTGTCGACACCTAGATACAAATTCTCTAGATAGATTTAGTTTTTTTTGTTGTTATGTTCCGCAGTTAAAAAATATTGCCGGCGGTGTTTTTCTTTATCCGGAGGTGTGCATATATCCTTCAGCCAAGATTGAATCAGATGTTATTATACACGCCCAGACTGGTGTGGCACACGGATCTGTTATTGGACAAGGTAGCTATCTTAGCGGCGGAGTTGGAGTGGCTGGTAATGTTAAACTTGGCAAATTTTGCTGGATGGGGATGAAGGCTGTATTGCTTGACCACCTCTCTATTGCTGATCACACTACTATAAACAGCCGTACACTAGTGATTAAAGATATAGTTGAAGAATATTCAATATACAACAAACATGTTGTAAAATAATGAGCAAATTTATATAATAGTAAATACTAGTATGAGTCGTTCACGTTACGAACATGAATCATGGCTTACCGGCCATAAACGGAGAAAAATTTGAGTTATGTAGATGCACTATTTGATCGTGAGCACGATCGTATTCATGTAGTTGAACGGAAGGATGGCAAGAGATGCTATCAGGAATATCCGGCCAATTACATCTTCTACTACGAGGATCCTCGTGGTAAATTCCAAAGCCTGTTTGGTACTCCAGTCAGCAGATTCAGCACACGCAACAACAAAGAGTTTCGCAAAGAAATTCGCATACAGTCAGGCAAACAACTGTATGAGAGTGATATCAATCCAATTTTTCGTTGTTTAGAAGACAACTACAAAGGACAAGATGGTCCTCGACTAAACGTAGCGTTCTTTGACATTGAGGTAGACTTTGATCCTGAACGTGGCTTCAGTCCAACTACAGATCCATTCAATGCCATTACCGCTATCTCAGTGTATCTGCAATGGCTAGAACAAATGGTCACCCTGGTTGTTCCGCCCAAGCACATGAGTCGTGAGACCGCGGATGAGATCGCTAGAGAGTTTGAAAACTGCGTCATCTTTGAACGTGAAGATGAAATGTTAAAAACATTCTTGGATCTCATCGAAGATGCTGACGCACTATCTGGTTGGAACAGCGAAGGCTATGATATACCTTACACAGTAAATCGTGTCACTCGTATTCTCAGCAAAGACGACACACGCAGATTCTGTTTATGGAATCAGTATCCCAAGAAACGTGTGTTTGAACGCTTTGGTGCAGAGAATGAAACGTATGATTTGATTGGCCGTGTGCATATGGACTATATGCAACTGTATCGCAAGTACACATATGAAGAACGGCACAGTTATAGTTTGGATGCCATTGCTGAGTACGAACTCCAAGAAACCAAAACAGTTTTTGAAGGCACCCTGGATCAATTGTACAATCAAAACTTTAAAAAGTTCATTGAATACAACAGACAAGACACAATGATTCTGGCCAAGCTGGATAAGAAACTAAAGTTCTTGGACCTTGCCAACACCTTGGCACATGAAAATACTGTTCTACTTCAAACTACCATGGGTGCTGTGGCTGTAACCGAACAGGCCATCATCAACGAAGCACACGAGCGTGGCATGGTTGTGCCCAATCGTAAAGAACGCTACAGTGACGAAGACACACAGGCCGCGGGTGCGTATGTGGCGTTTCCAAAGAAAGGCATCCACGAGTATGTGGGTAGTATAGACATCAACAGTTTGTATCCCAGTGCCATTCGTGCGCTTAACATGGGTCCAGAAACTATTGTAGGACAACTCCGACCCATAATGACTGATCGCTATATTGGTGATAAGATGAGAGCGGGTAGTAGTTTTGCTGCGGCCTGGGAAGGCTTGTTTGGCAGTTTAGAGTACGAAGCAGTAATGGCCACAGAGCCGGGCACAGAGATTACCATAGACTGGAAAGATGGCGAAGAAAGTGTACACAGTGCAGCTGACGTATGGAAGATAATTTTTGATAACAACAATCCTTGGATGATCACAGCCAACGGCACTATCTTTACCTATGAAAAAGAAGCAGTCATTCCTGGACTGTTAAAACGCTGGTATGCCGAGCGTAAAGAAATGCAGGCCAAATTGAAAGAATGTAAAAATGCAGAAGATGAAGAATACTGGGACAAGCGTCAACTTGTTAAAAAGATTAACCTCAACAGTCTCTATGGTGCTATTCTTAATCCTGGTTGCCGGTTCTTTGATAAGCGTATTGGCCAATCCACAACTCTTACTGGTCGTGCAATTGCCAAGCACATGGATGCTTATGTAAATGAATGTATCACAGGCAAGTATGATCATGTAGGCGAAGCAATCATTTATGGTGATACCGATTCTTGTTATTTTACAGCCTATCCTGTGTTACAAAAAGAAATAGAAGCCGGCAACATGACCTGGAGTCGTGAAATTGCTGTGCAACTGTACAACAGTATTGCTGATCAAGTTAACGATAGCTTCCCGGGCTTTATGGAACAGGCATTCCACGTTCCTAGAGAGATGGGTGATGTAATTAAAGGTGGTCGAGAAATTGTGGCTAGCAAAGGCTTGTTCATTACCAAGAAGCGTTATGCTGTCATGTATTACGACAAAGAGAACAAGCGTGTAGACACCCACGGATCGCCTGGCAAAGTAAAAGCCATGGGTCTTGATTTAAAACGCAGTGACACTCCGAAGGTTATTCAAGAGTTCCTAAGTAAGATCTTAGATGAAGTGCTGATTGGTACCAGTCGCGAAGACATTATTGAAAAGATTCGTGAATTCAAATATATCTTTAAGGAACGTCCAGGTTGGGAGAAGGGTAGCCCCAAGCGTGTGAACAATCTAACCAAGTACGGCAAAGAAGAAGAACGCCTGGGCAAAGCCAACATGCCAGGACATGTCCGTGCGGCACTGAACTGGAACAATCTGCGTAGGATGAATGGTGACAAGTATAGTATGCAGATTGTCGATGGTATGAAAACCATCGTATGTAAGCTCAAGAGCAATCCATTGGGTTGGACCAGTATTGGCTATCCCACAGACGAAACACACTTGCCGCAATGGTTTAAAGAATTGCCGTTTGCTGACAGCGAAATGGAAGCCACAGTGGTAGATCAAAAGTTAGATAATTTGTTGGGTGTATTGGAGTGGGATCTGGCCAGTGCCACAAACACCGAAAACACTTTCCAATCCTTGTTTGAATGGTGATATGAAACTAAGCGAACTGGTTGCCTATAAAAATCAATTGGATCTTCTGAGTGTTCACCCCACTCGAGATACAGACAGTCAAAATCTTGATCATATTATATATACTGTGGACAATTGGAAGCTACAGGTATCAGATCAGTTATTAACACATAAAAATAATTTAATTCAGACATTTGATTTATTTGAACAAGAATTAGATAGTCTAAAACAACAACTTAATGAAATGATAACCGAAGCTGAAAACCCCATGTTTCAGCAAAGTTACAGTTTATATGAAGAATTAAACAAACAGATTAATTCTGACCAACTGTATCAAAATAACATTGAGTACGTGTTAAATAGGCGATTAGAAGTCTCCGAAGAAAATTATCAAATTTTCTTAGCCAGGCTCATGACTCACACCAATTGGCAACATGCAGGCATGGTATTACACCCTGGTAGAGAATCATTTATCAATCACATGGTAGCCAATGATCCATTATACATTGTCGATGAAAATTATGATTTAATACAACCGGCAATAAATCAATTCAATGAATTTTATCAAAGTCGCCTACGTATCAGCACAGTAAAAGAAGATGCCAGCACACCTTGGTTGACCAAAATACCTGATGGTCAACTGGGTGTGTGTCTTGTCTATAACTTTTTTAACTACAAACCATTTGAAGTTGTAAAACAGTACTTGGTTGAAATTTATCAAAAACTTAAACCAGGCGGTACCTTGATTATGACTTTTAATGATTGTGATCGTTACAAGGCTGTTATGTTAGTTGAACGATTTTATGCCGCATATACCCCCGGAAATATGTTGCGAGGTTGGGCCACACATGTGGGATTTAAAGAAAGTTTTTGCTACCACAACGACGGTCCCAACACATGGATCGAATTACAAAAACCCGGGGAGTTAACATCATTGCGTGGCGGTCAATCCTTAGCAAGAATATTACCTAAAAGATTATAAAATGAAAAAATTTATTTTTCTAGAATACGTTTCGGGTGCAGCTGGCAATTTTTTAACACGATGTTTAAATCTACTAGATAATGCATATTGTTGGGACAACTCAACAACAGCACTTTCATATTCACATACATTAGAAGAAAAATTAAAGTTTCTTGGTTATCAATCTGTTATGAATTTAAAAGTTGATGAACGAAATTGGGTTGAGTGGGAAAGTGAACTTCGAGATTATACTGTTTTTAGAAAACATCACGACATTCCCAATAATTCAATAGCTGTACTCTGGGCTCATCCTGACCTACAAAAAGACAAATTTAATAATTGTTATGAAAAATTTTGCGGCCCAGAGGACAAAGGATTTAGATTTTATATTGATCCAACCAACAATCTTGAATGGTGTATGATGAATGCACATTATAAAGATTCTTATATTAGTGTAGACTGGCACAAAGAAATAGAGGCTGGTAAAAAGTTATTAATTAATCCAGATGTTCATAAAGTAGATTTAAAGAAAATAGTTGACGGGTATGATAGTTTTTTTTCTGAATTTTGTCGTATATGTAGTATAATTGATCACCATTTACAAAATGAGGAGATTGAAGCAATAAAAATCTTGTATAACAATTGGAAATTAACTATTCTTGACTATAAAGATTTTAGAGCCTATAAAATAAAAATTGGGGGTAATGTTGGGGATAATGTTGGAAAAAAAATATTACCTAAACCCATTGCACAATCTAAATAAACCCTGTATAATCAAACAATAAGGAGAATTACCCATGAGAGATCATTTATTAGACCTAGTAGAACACACACATAAATTAGGTTGCATTGACCTAGTTAAAATTACAGGCAACGACAAGTCATCTGAAATTTTTGGTGTTGCTGAAGATCGTAGCGTAGTGGTAGAAGGCAAGTATGCCAATCCGGTTCCAGAATTTATTGGCTTGTTTGGTATGCCAAATTTGGCTAAACTCAACATCTTGTTGAACCTGCCAGAATACAAAGAAGGTGCCGATCTCAGCGTTACACGTAAAGATACAGGAGCACCTGATGGTATTAGTTTTCAAAATGCCACTAAGGATTTTAAAAACACCTATCGTTTTATGGCCAGTGAGATTGTAACCGACAAAGCCAAGACAGTTAAATTTAAAGGTGTTACCTGGCACATTGAGTTTGAACCAACTGTGGCCAGTATTCAACGTCTTAAGATGCAGGCTAGTGCCAATGCCGAAGAAGTTAATTTTCAAGCCAAAACAGAAAATAGAGACTTGAAGTTTTTCTTTGGTGACCATAGCACACACGCCGGTAACTTTGTATTCCAACCCGGTGTCGACGGTACACTTAAACGTGCATGGGCTTGGCCAGTGAAGACAATCATTAGTATTCTTGATTTAACTGGCGATAAGATTATGCGCATCAGTGATGACGGTGCGGCGCAGATCACAGTTGATTCTGGCTTGGCTACTTACACATACATTATCCCAGCACAGAGTAAATAATGCAACAAAATCTAAATCCATACGATCCAAGCACGTTTAAAGAATACTTTATAAAAACAGATTCGTATGCGAAGATAAAACAGTATTATATATGCAAATTTGGCGAGGATCATATGACCATACGTTGTAATATGACGCCCAGACAATTTTTAGCTCAAGGTCAATTTTCAGTCATTCCTTTTTATTATTTAAAATTTTTAACCGATCAAAATCCAACTGAGATATACGATTTAGGGTGTGGCTGGAATATTTTTAAAAAATACATTCCTAACATTATCGGTATAGGAGAGGAACCCTTAGATTCTGGCAGGTATTATGGAGACATTCCTGGAAAAGTGGATGACTATTATGTAAGTCAACATCAAGATTATTTTGAATCAGTATTTTCAATAAACGCATTGCATTTCCACCCGTTGAGTCAAATAAAAAAAATTGTTTTAGATTTTATATCAATGATAGCTCCCGGTGGTCACGGCTTTTTAGCCCTAAATTTGATGAGAATGTTAGAAAGAGATGTTGAAAAATTTAAAAATTATACCACACCAGAACTTGAAAATTTTGTAAGAACTGAACTTGGTTTTGTTAATGCCGAATATTTGGTATTTGACCTAGACTTTGACGACCAGCATGCTGGTGGGCTTGACAATACCATAGATGGTAATATAAGGTTAGTATGCCGCAAGATAACTTAACAGCCAAGCAAAACGATTATGCTGTATTCTTGCCAGCTATCTCAGGATTCTATGCCACTTACATAGGTAAACAGCGTGATCCTGTTAATGGACCATATGTAGATCCGGCTCGTATGCCGGCTGGAATCCAGGATATGGAAATGATGAACTGGCTCAATAGTTCTAAAAGCCTGTTTCCATACAAGTGGTCATTATACTCAGGCGGGCATGCGAACTTGGATTTAAACAAGCAGGACTGGTCCGAAGACATGGTTCGTAATCGTGAACCTGGTACCGTTATGTTAGGAGACTCTGGTGGATTCCAGATTGCCAAGGGCTTGTGGGAAGGTGAATGGCGCGACCCAACCAGCCCAGAAGTTGTGGCTAAAATGGCTGAACTCAAAGCCAAGGGTGTTGAACATGTGTTGGATCTCAAACCAGATGGTACACCCAAGCACGACAAGAATGGCAACAAAAAGTATGCCAAGATTGATCATGCGAAAAATTATCAGAACTTGTTAGATGCTGCACAGAAGAAACGAGAGGCGGTGGTTAGATGGTTAGATGGTGTTTCTGATTATGGCATGACACTGGATATACCAACTTGGGTTATACATGACAAAAACGCCAGCGACAAATGTGGCATTACTACATTAGAAGAAGCAGTCGCGGCCACCAAGTATAACAATGACTATTACATGAAACACCGCAAGGGTGCTCGGAATGGTGGCATGAAAGTGCTTAATGTTTTACAAGGTGCTAACCATGCTGACGCAGATCGTTGGTATGACACTATGAAACACTATTGTGATCCTAACTTATACCCAGACACACACTTTGATGGGTGGTCAATGGGTGGTCAGAACATGTGTGACGTGCATCTTGTATTGCGTAGACTTGTGGCGTTAAGGCATGATGGATTACTTAAAGAAGGCATACATGACTGGATGCACTTCTTGGGCACAAGTAAACTAGAGTGGGCAGTGTTATTAACTGATATCCAACGTGCTGTTCGTAAGTATGTGAATCCAGCATTTACCATCAGCTTTGATTGTGCCAGTCCATTCCTAGCGACTGCAAACGGACAGGTATATCATCATATCGATCTGCCACACAATGACAAGTGGTGTTATCGTATGAGTCCTATCGCGGATGACAAGAAGTATAGCACAGACACTCGTCCATATGGATCGGCGGTGGTAGCAGATGGATTGGTCAATCACTTTGACGAAAGTCCAATTAGTATACAGTTACAAATGAAAGACGTTTGTTACTACCAGCCCGGCATGCTAAACAAAATTGGTAAAGAAGGCAAGACAAGTTGGGACAGTTTTAGTTACGCATTACTAATGGGCCATAATGTTTGGATGCACTTGGAAGCGGTTCAGCGAGCCAATCGTGAATATGATAATGGATCGTTCCCGGCCATGATGTGGCACCAAAATGGTGATCATGCTCGATTTAAAGATATTGTGGACGCTATCTTTGCCACACCCGATCGTGCAGAAGCCGAAGCAATCATTGAACACTATGATCGATATTGGATGGACATTATTGGCACTCGTGGATTCAAAGGCAAGAAGGCCAAGAATGCTCAAACACAGTTCACCGCATTGTTTGAATACGAGCAAACTGAGCAACAAAATCTTGACACAACACAATTAGAACAACTGGAGAAATCAGTCTGAAACGATTTATTGCTTTGCATTTTTTACCAGGATCAGCGGGAAATTTTCTTTCCCGCTGTATTAATTTACTAGACAACACTTATGTATGGTGCAACGGTAAAAATATGCCAAACACATTGGAAGAAAAACTTGACCTATTGACCTATAAAAATGCAATACATTCTTCTACCTGGATTGATTTTGAGTTTGCAATTAAGAGTTACGATACTGTACAACCACACCGAGACATAGATCCCGATGGCAATGGGGTTTTGGTCTGGCATCCTTTACCAGTAAATAGTATCAAAGATATCACTCGCCCAGGTAAAGATGATATCGCAGTTAATATCTACATAGATCCCGAGAATAATTTAGATTGGGTTTTATTAAATGGGTGGCACAAATATTCTTTTCAAACCATTAAATGGTTTGAAAACAGTTTCGAGTTAAAAAATGATTCATCCGTTTATAAAATTAATCTTGCTGGTATTATTGATGGTTACGAAAATTTTTTACCAGAATTTATTAAGTTGGCTGCATTCATAGACAGAACAGTAACTCAAGATATAGAAATTGCGTTGCATACATTGTATAAGGAATGGGAGAAAACTATTCTTCAAGGACCTGAGTTTGAAAGAAGAAGAAATATTGCTGCTGAAGTTTTTAGGAAAATTGCTAATGATTTTGAAAGAAACAACCAACAATATCGAAGAAGCTGATGTTGACAACCATAGCGAAGATATCGTACAATTAGAACAAGAGTTTAGCCCGGACCAACTGGCCCGATTAGATCAACTAGAACAAGATCGAGTATAATGAACAGAGCAGGACACGAAGAAGTAAGTTTCTTTATAGGAACTGAAGTTGAACACACTCCTGCATTTGGGCTACGCACACTGTTTGTGGTGGGTGTGCAGGATCCGCAAATTGTCCTACAAGAATTTGATAACAACAGTTGTGAGCATATTTACTTTGGTGCCAATCAAAGTTTTCCAGCACTAGATAAGAACGACGGCGAAGGCTGGCGTGATTGGGAGTGGATGATTCGTAGTTGTTTAGAACAACGCCCTAACTATTGCACTCTTGACCTAGACCACGCACAGGCAGAAGGATTGTTGGAATCCGGACTTGTGGAGTTCCATAATTTTATTCCAATGATCAGTGTTAAACTTCCTTACATTCGACAATTTGGATACCATGCCACTCTTAAAATTGATGATCGAGATTTTGCAGCAACAAACCCAGGCGTGTGGTGTCACAGCCTACACGACTTACAAAATTCCAAAGTGTTTACTGACTGGTCTAAATATACCAAGGACGAAGTGATAAAATGAAAAACTGGCTAAGACAACGACTGCTTCACTTTTTAATAGATGCTGAACCTAGCAGGCCCAGTGAGATAGGTCGCGGAAACCTTAGTATTTCATTGGGCGGCGAAGAACTATGCGATGACGGCCCAAGTGGTATCGACCTACCAGATCCTATTAACTTTAAGGTGCAGGCAGTGTCGGGTGGTACAATAGTAGAGTCTCGTTGGTATGACCACAAGAAGGACGAAAATCGTATCAAACTGCATATTATCACCCAAGAAGAAAACTTAGCAGACTCAATTGGTAAAATCGTAACCATGGAACTATTACAAAAATGATACAAGAACAACGTGAAACTATCGAACGAATCAAGGAAGCCGCACACAGAAAAATTTGGGTCACATTCTGCAAGGAAGGAATCCATTGTTACCCGGCGGCAGCAACTGATCCCCGGTTAAATACAGCAGGAGAATATGATGTATCGTTCCTTGCTAATCCTCATCGCCATATATTTCATTTCCGGGTGTCAATCGATGTGTTCCACAACGACAGAGACATTGAATTCATTCAGTTCAAACGATGGCTCGAATCGTTGTATAGCAGTTCGAATACCGTTTTAGAGTTAGACTGGAAAAGTTGCGAGATGATTGCAGATGACTTATATATACAGATAGCCGACCGTTATCCAGGTCGTAATGTAGTAATTGAAGTATCCGAAGACGGCGAGAACGGATGCTGCATTAGTTATAATCTTACTCGTCCAACACAATCAATTGTAATTTAAAGGAACTATCATGGGCAAGCCCCAACATCGTGTAAACCCTAGAGCCATTCAGGCATTTGAAGACTTGTC
>Ga0114978_10001781_pt1 | contig 18097 bp, 17 predicted proteins | sample S_140212_EF_Meta_FD_87027 | JGI IMG/M metagenome (GOLD analysis project Ga0114978, IMG submission 87027) | Freshwater microbial communities from Lake Simoncouche, Canada to study carbon cycling - S_140212_EF_MetaG | ecosystem: Environmental > Aquatic > Freshwater > Lake | place: Lake... | reverse complement strand
TAAAGATTCCAATATATGTTCTTGAGTTCTACATACACATCATACTTTCTCTTGTAGCTCATCTTTATAGAGATAACAAAAAGTCTCTATATTATTTTATCCACCTTTATCCACCTTTAAAAAAGGTGGAGCCAAAATCTATTATAGGAGAGGTGCGGAGAACCTAGGTTCTCTGCTTAGAGGATCTCTCTCAACTTGGCCATTTGTTCGGCAGTAAGCTGTTCCGGAAAGTCTACGCTGAAGCTCATTACAAGCGCACCAACATGACTTTCTCTCGTTAGTCCCAAACCAAGAATGGTTTTACTGTAGTTTTGATTAATAATGTTTCCATTATTGTTATTCAATGTATAAACCTTTCCACTCAAGTGTTTGAACTCTAAATTGAATCCACAAAGAGCCTCCTTGAGAGAAATCTTCTGACTAGTCAACAGATCCAACCCCTTTCGCTGAAAGTTCGGATGAGGTTCGACCTTGATGAAGATCTTGATATCACCCTTGACTGACTCATGTGCAACATTACCCTTTTCTCTCAGCACAATCAACTCGCCATCGTCAATTCCCTTTGGAATAGGTATGTAAATGGTCTCTGTCTCAACCACCTTGATACCATTCTGCACAACCCAACGCTCAATCTCAAACGGCAAGTTGGCTCCGTTGAACACTTGCTCCATTGTGACTGCTACATTCTTTATGATCGGCGTTGGTTTCTGCAGCGATTGCTGGACAAAACCTGGTGGGAAACCCGGCGGGAAACCGCCCGGCGAAAAGTTCATTCTCGTGCCAGGAAAAATATGGATATTTCCTCCCTGAAATCCTTGTCCACCCGGAAATCCTTGTAACCCTTGTCCAAAAAGCATACTGAACAAACTATCCATATCTGCAGCACCCTGTTGTGAGGGCATGCCGAAAAATGAAGGTATTCCATTTCGCGTCATATCATACTCTTGTTTCATTTTTTCATCACTCAGCGTTTCGTATGCCTCATTCAGCGCCTGGAACTTCTCCTTGGCGCCCTCATCATTTGGATTCCTGTCTGGATGACACTTCAAAGAGAGAGCACGGTAAGCCTTCTTGATCTCATCAGGACTCGCAGACTCGCTTACTCCTAAAAGTTCATAATAATTTTTCGTCATATAATAATATTCAGTAGGATATATTTAAACATATTTTAACACATAATATTATGACCATTAAAAACGATGAACGGCTATTTATTCATAAATTTCAACCGATTCATCTCGATGATTTCGGGATGGACGCCGACATGCATACATTTATCCAAACTCTCATCCAAATGAACAACTTGAATGTCTTGTTGACGGGGAATATGGCTTCCGGCAAAACATCGCTTCTCAGTGCAATCATCCGCGAATATTACGGTGGGAAATTGCATCCAGAGAACATTCTCTACATCAACAGTCTCAAGGAACAGGGCATCAACTACTATCGTTCCGATGTAAAGACATTTTGCCAGACAGGAAGCACAGTCAAAAACAAGAAGAAGTTCGTTGTATTGGACGACATCGACCTGATTAACGAGCAGAGTCAGCAGGTCTTCCGGAACTGCATAGACAAGTACAGCCACAATGTACACTTCATATCGTCCTGCTGCAACATTCAGAAAGTGATCGAGAGTCTCCAGTCACGATTCATTCTGATAAAGCTGAAACCATTGAACCGTGATAATTTGACGCGACTTATCACAAAAATCAAGCAAGTTGAGAACATTCACATGGACGCTGATGCAGAGGACTTCGTCATCAATCTATCGAACAATACTGTGAAGGTCCTTGTAAATTATATGGAAAAATTCAAATTGTATGGGAGCCCAATCACTCTGGACCACGCAATGTCGCTATGCTCCAATATAAGCTTTCAAATTTTTGAGTCGTATACAAATCATGTAAAGTCTGGCGAACTGAAACCGGCGATCAAATTGATATACGATATTTATGACAAGGGTTATTCGGTCATGGATATTTTGGACAACTACTTTGTCTTTATTAAGAGCACTGATATCTTGAACGAGGATGAAAAGTACAAGATCATTCCGTATATCTGCAAATATATTACTGTGTTCCATGACATCCACGAAGACGAAATTGAGCTGGCGCTCTTTACAAATAATCTACTTCAGTCGCTCCACTATTAGTTTTACATAGACGCATTTTTATATCTCTATCTAATAATGTCCAAACAAATTTTCAAAACCAACATAAAGATTGATGACCTATTTCAAATGTTGGATAATGTATGTTCTAAAAATGAGAAACATTATGTGATGAACAATGCTGCTTATAAACGAGGTATATTCACCGGTGAAATTGTAAAGTTTATTGATTTCTGTAAACCATATTATCATGTTTCGAAGCGCCATTATTTAGAGCGAAAACTGACTTACAAGAGTTTCAGTACTATTTTGAGACAAATATGTAATTGCAATAACATTACATATACATCACAGGTGACTTATGATAAATCTACTTATGAAATCGTGTACTATATATATTTTTAGACCTTTGTGCATTTTCAATGCGCATGGAACCGTTACTTTTCGCAAGCGAAAAGGTTTAATATCTTCGCCTGGTGGTTGCCTGCGTCTTTTTTCGGTTCACCTTCGTCTTGCGCACCCTTGATCGTGTTGGGACATCATCTTCGAAATCGGGCTGCGGCTCTTGGTCATCGATCTTCATCTCAATGTTTTCCTTTGTATCTTTATCTTTATCGTCATCATTTGTTTGATACAAATAAAGTCCTAAACCTCCAAGCGAAAGAAGCGTTCCCGCTGCAAATAAAGAACCAATTTCAGACATTATACTATCCGCGAACAATTTTTTAATAAGGATTAAACATATTTCCTACAATATAAACATACTTCCGCAAAGTCTTCCTCTCGAGCTTCATATTGTCATAACCAACAATCTCAGCTGCCTTGACACATGACTCATCGAGAAGCTCGCTGGTAATCTCGTCTGAGCTGTAAGGAAGGTCGTTGCAGTTGTATAGCGCATAACTAACAAGGTTGTCTCCGTCAATCGTAAGAGATAGGAAATCGAGCACAACCTTGAAGCAATGGCATCGGAACGAATAAGTGTCGAACACCGTCTTATAGGTAGCAGAACGAACACCGCGAATAATATACACGCGCTCCGCAGTATCATACAGGACATAAATGGTGTTGTCAATGTCACCTGTGGTGGCCTCCGTCTCCTCAATCTTCAGAACAATGCAATCGCTGATCATGGCGCTCATATTAACTACTAATGTCGTCTTGCTTTTAAGTCCTTATCCACATTTCATAAGTTTCACTGAATAAAAAGTGGAGCAAAATGTATATAGAGGAGATGGGTCGCGTTGCTCTTAAAGAGTTAAGAGGAGAGGTGTGGAGCGGGCTTTACAAAAGCCCTACCTTCGCGCTTTCAGCGCTTGAACCTAGGTTCTCTGCTGAAGATTGTCACCAAGGTGGTCGGGCTTCATTCCATACACACCTTCCGGATTCAAAGGCGTTCGCCAGAACCCCACCCAGTTCTTAGGCCTCATCCCACGATTCGCTTCCAATATATTGCTAGCTTCTCCCATATTGACTAAAATATAGTTGCCCAAGATCGTGTTCGACTCCAGAACTTGTTTCGCAGACATTCTGGTGAACCACTCGAATTTATGCCGCGACTTCAACTCCTCTGCCGGAATCAAGATACCGTACATCTGCTTGTAGAAATTAATGTAGTTGTTCGACATCAAATCATCCGGTACAATCGGTTTATCATCGATCGTCTTTACACCAATCTCGTGCCCTCCAATTTGATTAATTTCTCCCATCTGAACGCGCTTATTTGTCCACCTATCGAAATTTCCCAGGAACTTGTTCTCCGATGTGCTGTCGAATGCAATTGTTCGCTGCATGAACTCGATCAGCTGTTCTAGTGTGTGGTTCCCCTTGGGTGCCCCGCAGAAGGTTATAGTGGAGTAGTAGTCGTGTGTCGTAGAAGTTATGTTGCGGTTTGTCGTCTCGCACACGAACATTTTTCCATCACGAGTTCCCCTCGAATACATGGATTGCAAGCTTTTGATGCAGAGGAACGAGATTGGGCATATCATGCCGCCGTAAATGTTCAGTAACTTCATGAGCGCCAACTTCCGCATATTATCGAGAATCGGGTTAGAGATGCGCGTCATATCTATATTGTAACCAGGAATCAACCGCTTAAATGTGGTGTCATCGATGAGGCAAATCGTAAAATCGTCGTCGCAGTGGTGGATGATGCTCTTCACAGTCAAGTACAAGTAGGGCTGGTTGAGCTCAAGCGAACTGCGCGATCCGAAACTTAGCCAGTTGCGTGAATTGTATTCGTAGGGCACATGGATCCACAGAATCGGCTTTTTAGACTTGGCTAAACTATCCTCATCCAACAAGAATCGATTGATTGTGTCGGTATTGTCCTTGTTCTCTTCGCGGATCCGCTTATCCTCCATTCGTTTGTAGAAAAATCCGAGAACGATTAGGCCTGCGAATAAAAAAATATAGTTTTTGATTATGTGAGATTTCATATACATTTGTGTGAGAATATAAATTTTTCTACTCTTCTGGTTCCCACCAATCATTTGATAACTCAGTGGCGCCAGCATTCTCTTTTTGAGGTGTTAATTGAGGTCTCAGAATGTATTCAAACACGATTTCACTAATGTGTTTGGTGATGACCGCGTTGATTCGGTCGTGTTCCGCCGTGCTCCTATAGTATGCGGAATTAGTCCGGAGTGTCGCCGACACCAAATTGTCAATTGTTACTCCACGAGCCACAAGTTGTTCGCTAATATATTCAATGGATGGCGCTTCGCCATTCTGCTGGTCGTTTTCATTATCGTAGTAATTTTCGTCAACCGGTTCGCCTTGTTGGTACTCATATAGTGATTCAATGAGATCATTTTGAATTTCAATTTGCTCACGCTGTCTTTCCAACTCGGCATACCTTCGTCGTTCACCGCGTATTCTCAATAATTCTTGTTCCGCGCGCTCAAACGCCTCTTCCTCGGTGCGCATAAATTCTTCTTCCCCGCGAACAAATTCTGCTTCCCTTCGCAACTGTTGTTCTTCCCACAGCCGGTGTTGCTCTTCGTCACTTAGCTCGCGATGCTCTTCATCTAATTGCTGCGCCTCTTCCTCCCTTCGCACCCGCGAATCCTCCCTTCGCACCCGCTCATCATCCCACATATCACCCAAATATAGATGGGATGAATCATCTTCCGATTCAGTAACATCTTCAGGTTCTTGTTCTACCATTTTCGCACGGCACGACGGACAGCTGAACCCATTTATGCAAGCATTCTTCATTAAACACGCTGCATGAAACTGGTGACCACACTCAGTGGTAATACAGTTCCTGGTTTGCTCGATCGGGTCATAGCAGATAGGGCACTCCATTTTCTTTTTTTGTTTGTTTCTTGTAATTACAAAAAACAAAAATAGTATTTTTAACTCAATTTTTTTATTACTTTTCAACTACATGATCTGAGTGGACCGGCTGTATGGTCCAGTTGTACCAGTTCTCCCTGTTGGTCCAGTATATCCTCTTGGTCCTGATGGTCCTGTTTGTCCTGTTTGTCCTGTTTGTCCTGTTTGTCCTGTTTGTCCTGTTTGTCCAGTAGCAAGCACCATTTCACTGCGACAGGAAGGGCATCTGAATCCGTTTATTTGGACATTTCTCATCAAACATGTTGTGTGAAACCCGTGTCCACAAGATGTGATAGTACAATTTCTCATTGTTTCGATATGGTCATAACAGATAGGGCATTCCATATTTATTTGTTATGATACTAAATTAAAAATTACAAGTCAATTTTATTCTAGAATTCATCGCCGTTCGTTTTGTATATTCATTCAACATCTTGATGATTTTATTTTTTTGTTCTGTAGTATAATTTCCATTATATATTTTTGCAATAACATTGTTCGGATGTAATGTTTCAACAACCAAATTGTGTACCGTCATAACTGAATAATCTTCCAGTAACACATTGTATAATATTTGTTTATCATATGGTATTTTATAAATAGTCGGCACATATTGAACTAATTTTTCGGCTTCCATCAATTTTTTGTCCACCATTATCTTGTGGTTCTTTGAAATAATAGTTTTTCGATTCGGCACATTATAACCAAGACTGTTCTTTTCGATACATATCAAATGATTATCCAATGTTATTGTTCTTGTAACAGCAACAATCCTCTTTCCAGATATGGTGTGTGTTTTTGTATCGAGTTTATCTATCGGAACTTCTCCCTGATCCGTTAAAACAAGTGTTCCTGCGATAAAACAAATGGGGCCAATCGGTGCTTCAGTAACTGTCAGCTCAACCGTTGTAATATTGTAACTACCCTCATTACGAATGTACATTGTATAAACATCAAGTGTAGTATCGGCAGTTGTTGAGATTGCACCAGTTACCGAATTTATCGTGATTGTTGGATAGATCGAAGGAATGCTACCATTATTTTGCAAAATACTATACGACAAATCATCAATAATTCCTGCTTGCAATGTACTCCCTTGTTGTCCTGTTAGGCTGTATGTTTGCCTAAGAGTCGGATCACCTTCAATTAGAACAATGTTTTGGATTGTATACGGAGTATATCCCATATTATACAGTTCATATGGTGTATCTGTGCCTCTGTTCACCCAGACGGTTCCAACGATCGGACTTGGCAGCCCTGTCAGCCGTGCATTGGCGGCACTATTGGTCCAAGATCCGTTTGCAGAATAGCAGTCAGTTGGGCTGTCATCTACAGCATTAGCACCATAAATACCTGTTCCAGTAACAGAAAAAGCTCCAGTTGAGTAGCAATTGTTTGCTGGTGTGCTACCACTATTATCTCCAGCATAAGACCCATAAATTCCTCCGCCGCCTTCAGTGATTGTTCCTCTACTATAGCACGCGATTGCTTCGGCTGTGCCAGCATTTCCTGAATCATAACCGAAGATTCCGCCGGCGTTTTCACCAATACTTCCTGTACTATAACAGTATCTTGCTACCGCATTACCTCCGGTATTTCCTGCAGAATACCCATAAATTCCGCCCCCACCAAGACCAATTGCTCCAGTGCTCCAGCAATATTCAATCACAATATTTCCACTATCAAAACCAGCAGAAGAACCAACAATACCTCCGCAATTTCCTCCGATGGTTCCCGAACTAGAGCATCCAATGATATATAAACTACTGGCACCCCTAGCTGAAAGTCCGCCAAGTATTCCACCGGAACCGCCGCCACCTCCTGCTAAATCACCAAGTGACGAACAATTTACAATGTAATTGTTGGAAACTCCGTTGCCAAACCCGTTCATTCCAAGCCATCCTGCTCCAATTTGCGTGTTGTATCCGGTTCCATCTACAACCAGATTGTATATGTAAATATTATTGAAACCAGGATTGTTTTCATCCCCATTTGAGATTAGACCATCGTAATTGTCTATGCTAATTGTTATAACCGGTCTAGATCCGTCGGAATTTAAACTTTCAGAACCAAATTGTATGTTTTCAGAACCACAAATGAAATACCATATATTTGTCTCTAGTATCATGTCATTTACAAATAACACTTTTAGTCTGAATGCTGTATTTGAATTTATAATTGTGACAGGTAAAGCAAACCCTGAATACGAACCATTATTAATCTTATATTCTACACCGGTTCCAGCAGTATATCTAAAATAAATCGTTTGGGTTTCGCCGTTTGCAGTGATTATAGTTCCGCCACCCACAGCAAATCCTTGTTCGCTCATTGGTCCCAACAGCAAACGAGGTTCCGTTCCAGTTCCAATCGTCTCGTGTGAGACATTTTCGTCGAACACATACCCGCATCCTTGGGTAATTGGATACGAATTGCCATCCACTATCAATTCACCTGGGCTGCTTGTTAAATAAGTCAAGTATGTTTTCTCAAATGAACTGCTAGCCCTGTCGATGTGTGGTTTCGTGTCACCTTTTATCCAGCGCATTGGAATCGTATCTAATCCAGAAAGCGAGATCCCTAGTTGTTGAGAGATCTTTTCTTTTAAAGAATCATCTAAACTTGCGTTAACATAAATGGGTCCAGACCCAGCTTGTACATCGATCTGTTCTTTCGCTCTTATTACCTCTGGAAGATTTAAAAGACTATCAATGTCTGCGGTTGATAACGAATAAGATCTTATCATTTATAAATTATTCTATTATAATAATTTACAAATGCTCTATTTTTTATCCTTACCTGGATAATCTCTCCTCACAGTTGCCAAATGACTACCACAGCGCTTGAAAAAGTTTATCAGCTCTGGGATGTTGGCACCGGTGATCGAATCGTCTGGTATGAATGTCTGATTACCCTTCTTGTAGCACAAAACAACTGGGATCCCATCCACCATCTTCTTGCTCTTCAGGAACGAATAGAAATCAAACGATTCGTCTACATCGATGTCTCCGCAAACAACATCGTCGGGAGAAGTTGCGAAGAATTTATGGACCTCCTTTTCAATAACCTTGCATGGTCCACACCAGGTGGCTCCGAGCTTCAAAATAATCAGCCCTGGATTGTGACCGAGCAAATGAAAGAATGCTGATCGGTCGGCGATTTCACTAACGACGGTCTTCGACATATAAGTAAATGTATATTTTTTTCGGATGAATAAACCGACGATCGATCGCTAAATAATGTTTACATTGACTTGTCAATAATCATCGCCTTGGCTATCTTACGGATAATCTTGTTCTCGCTGTCGTAATCATTGCACTTGGATCCGCCACCCATTGCCTCGATCACTATCTTGCTATAGGTATCAGAGTACCTGGATTCGCTCGTGACACAATCAGGATACTTTTCCTTGAACAACGACAAACACTTGCTGTTGCGGAAGGCAACCTTCTTGATCAACTTTCGGACATTCTTGTTATCTTCTTCTTCCTTAGACCAAACACCGCCGTCTTTGATATAGATTGTCTCTCGTTTTTGGTCTGTACAGTGAACAGGACGCTTGTGTATATCAAGAGCTTTCAAATTCTTAAGTATGATGTTAGAGATGCCATCTACATACCCAACTTTTCCCATATGCTCTAGATCAGCGAGCTGAAACTTGATCGAGTCTACAAAGTCTGTTATGTTCATAGCGTCCTTGCAGTCCTCGTTCAAGAAGACTTGCAGGTTGAATGTCTTATTGTGCGAGTTGACAGTACTATTTGTGATGGATGATGCAGTGTGTTTGCACATCTCAATCATTTGACTGTGAGACTCGACGATCGTCTTATTTTGCTCGATAATCAAGTTCTTAAACTCATCGTTCTGTTTCATTAACTGCACGATCAATGATGCGTCTGGTTCTGGACCGTCGACGGCATTTTCTTCGGGTTTGCAGGCCTTTTTATGGGCACACAGTGAGGACATGTGTTTATATGTCTTACCACAACTGCAGATATATTCCTTAGATTCCTGTACGGATGTAAAGTTATTAGGATTCGTTAGGTTTCTGTGTTTCAGTGTTAATTTATGTCTATTATAGTCTCCTCTTTTGCTGCATTTGAAGTCACATATTTCGCAACCAAAACACTGATGTTTTTTTGATGTAATTATGTTAGGATTCATTAGTATATAATCCTAATAAAAAAAACTCCTAAATATAACCGAGTCAAATAAATTTTTTCTTATGCTCACAAATTGAAAAATAATTTTTCAATCACCAGACGCTAATTTTTTTATGGTCACAAATTTTTCATTTTTCCAAGACCTTTCAAGTAAATCGAAAAATGGACATTTATAAATGTCCAAAATTGATTTTCCGAGAATGGTCTTGGGAAAAAAAAGTGAGGTTTTTATATATATTATCGATTTTCCTACTTAAAGAATCCACCTTTGGGAAAGGTGGAGCCAAAAATTTATATAGGAGAGGTTCTCTGAGTTGATACGATAGCTTCTAGTTCATCAATGTCAATCTCTGGTAACAGGACATGCGCCTCCCAGAAGTAACGGCAATAGGCCCAAATGACATCACAATCATTTCTGTACCAGTTGGTCTGGATCAGACGCTCATGCAGCTTCGGAGGCAACAGGTTCAACGACTCTTTGGGCGAAACATAGCTTAGCTGCGTAAGCTCGCTGACCGGAGCAGGCTTCTTGCTCTCGATAAATTCCGTCTCGAAGAACGGGATATACTTCAGCAGGTCTGAAAACAACGGCGGGTAGTTGTAATGATAACACCATCTCCAATCGGGGCAACCGCTTGTATAATACTTCATCGTCCACTCGAGCCCCTCCAAGTAATTAATACAAATCTGTTTCTTGCGCACTTCATCGATCTCGATGTCAAACAATGACTTGTAATATCGCGACTGCCAATTCGGCGTCTTGGGGTCAATGTATTTTTCGATGACTCTCTCGTATGTCGGCAACGCATCGAACTTCTTGATCTTGTCCTCGGGGGTCTCATCTGGAATACGAAGTCGCTCGCGCTTGTCTCTCAGCGCCGACTCGGCCTTAATGTGTTGCTCCTCCAAGTCTGCCAGATGCTGTACTATCTTTCTTACATTTCCCCAATAAATTTGCTTACCGTTCGTCAGATTTTCATTTGTGGATCCAATCGTTGCCTTGTACGCATTCAGCATCTTGTCGACTCCACCAGTCCGGATGTTGACCGATGGGAAGTGGGGCATGAAATCGTTGCCGAGGAAGAAGCACAAGAAGATGTAATCGTACATTCGATTATCCACTTTGCTATTTGGCTCCACCTTTTCCAAAGGTGGATTCATTTCTATAACAAGTGCCTTTGCCAACTCGGGGATATCCATCAAGTATGTCTCGTTGGGCTGAAGTTCGCTGCTTATTGACTGAATAAAGTGCGGCGTCTCGCGGAATAGATAGATGTTCTTGCTGACAGGCAGATGATTGATTGCAAGCATGATCAAGTCTGCATCCAGACCATATATAACTGTGTTTTGCTCCTTGTGCTGATCTGGGAATGCGCGAATGTATTCAAACAACTTGTGCTCGCCCTCTCCGTATCGGTCGCTGGGAGACAGGATCAGATTCTTCAAATTGTACTTTGCTGGGTCATTGAATCGCTTTCTTAAACTCGCATTCAAACTAGCCATAAATTTTGTTCCAGGTGTGATGGCAGCAGTGTTCCAAGGATCGGGCTTTTTTAATACGGCCTTTGCCAAATCGGCTTGCACTCGCGATTTGTAACGGCGCTGTCTCTGCTGCTCCAGCTTTGCAGTCGGCGCGACACCGTCAAACGCAATGTATACATTACTGTCAGGGTTCAACAGGGAAATATATTCATCTATCTTTCGAAACACATCGCCTTGAATGGTTTCGGCATCAGACTCGACGAGCTTTGAAAAATCAATCTTATGAACACAATCATAAATAATGGAGTTTGCATCTAGGTAGAGGTTGTTTACTTGCAAAGTGGTCTCGTCGAACTTTTTTATGATCGACGCATGGTTTTTTACAATGTAACTGAAATACGAGGGAATTCCCATTGTGTATTATAATACAACAAAGATTGTTTAATATGATTGGAATGTATATTATGTGGTGAAGTATCAATTTTTTTCGAAGTGGTATACTGTAAAATATTATAACGAAAAGGGATAAAAATAAAATATATAAGAATATAATGGTAGAAAAAAAGGTCAACAATAAGCATGAAAAGACCACAGATGTTATGCATTTGGTTAATAAGAAAATCGACTTCTTTAAAGATGTTATCCAAAAGACGATATTGCACGCACAGAAGAATAAATCGCTTGACATTTTAGGAATTAGTGAAGTGAATTCTTGCATAGAACGCCTAGGAGTTTTGAATAAACAAATCAAAGATGCAGCAGAGACTACCAATCCGAGTGCAACTCCGGACGAGCTAATCAATTATTTACAAATCGTTAACAATGAATTGTCGAGCCTTTTGAAAATCTATGGCACAAGCAATCTCGAGGATTTGTTGTTGATATGCTTCGGATCTAATTACAAGTTTACCGAGGAAGAAGGTGAAACAGGTAAATTCGAACTGTTGAAGAAATACTTTCATCCGACTGGATACAAGATTGTCGGCAAGAAGGATTCTGAAACGAAAAACAAGAAGAACCAAGATGAGTTCTTGGATGAACCCCACAAGAACCTAGATTGCTTTGATCTATCATCATCTTCAAAACAGTTTCATATGAAAATATATGGTATTAAAGTGTATATACACAGCAGCGTGCAGAAGAAAAGCTTGGTTTTATACGGATATGTAGATGATATCATCGTTGAATTCTTGAATAACACTTATATTTCAAACAAGAAGTCCGAGGTTTTCAATCATTTGCCAGTTGAAAGTGATTTCAAGAGTGAAGCATTCAATACATTCATGTCATATTTGATCTTGAAAGATTATCTCCTGTCTAATGATTATACATGTGTATATAGTAAATTTGTTGGATATATGAGCCAGAATAAGTCAATACATCAGAAATCTGTGTCCACGATAGTAAAGGATTTTGTATCGAACGATATGTTTGGAAAACGCAATACCCTTCTGCACTTGCTGATAAAGTCTTCGAGCTATGAGAATCAGTATTTGGCATACTTGTTGTACGATCTTTTGTCCAACGACTCGAATGGTATGATAGATACACAGGAACAAACAACTCTTTTCGACAGTTTTCCTTGGCCGATGAAGCAGCACTTCAAAAATGCAATGAAGAAGACCATACAGTACACGAATGAGCTATCCAACTTTGATATTAATAAGATACCTCTGGAACAGCAAATTTGCCTCATGAATGTGGATGACAGTGTGAAGGAAAAGGCGATGCTTAAGTTGAAAGAGGTAAAGGCCAAATCAGAGGATTCCGGAACTAAAGCTCGTCAGTATTTGGACGGGTTATTGAAGATACCTTTTGGAGTGTATAAACAAGAGCCGATATTGACATTGATGGGTACAATAAGGAGACAATTTATTGAGTTATACAACAAGTACGATATTGAACACAAGATGCCACAGATACCAGCAAAGGAAACTTACACGCTGATTGAGATACTGAAGTATGTGAAACTTATTGAGTCAGTACTTGTTGATCAATCTGCCGAACTAAAAAAACTGAAGGCGGCGATCCAGGTAAGCGACAAGACGAAACTCTCCTCTACAGTTACTAAAATAAACGATATTTTTATGAACAATAATTTAACCCAACATCGAATTAAAAATGGTCTTACAAAAAATCAGATGCTTGTGGAAATTGAAAAGTTTTTTGATTTGTGTGCAACCAACAATGATATTTTTTTGGAAGCATTGTCTCATTTGGGGACAAATGTTATTCATGCAAATAATAGTGATCTTGTGTCTATAAAATATAACATTCAACAAGTTTCAGAGTTGATGACCTATGTTAAAACGACCTTGAATAGTTGTGTCTATGGTCATGAAAATGCAAAGAAACAAGTGGAGCGTGTGATTGGGCAATGGATGAATGGCGAGCAGAAGGGGTATGTGCTTGGGTTTGAGGGTAACCCGGGCACGGGAAAAACGACGCTCGCAAAAGGTCTCGCAGATTGTTTGAAGGATGAAAATGGGATTTCACGGCCGTTCTCTCTGATTGCCCTGGGCGGTGACTCGAATGCATCCACTTATGTGGGACATTCATTTACATATGTGGGCAGTATATGGGGAAAGATTGCACAGATATTGATGGACGAAAAGATAATGAACCCAATCATAGTTTTTGATGAATTCGACAAGTTATCCAAGACAGAACATGGAAGAGAGGTGATTGGTATACTCACTCACTTACTGGATTCTAGCCAAAACACTGAATTTGAGGACAAATACTTTGCTGGTATCAAGCTGAACTTGTCCAAGGCCTTTTTTATTTTGTCTTACAACGATCCTGAATCGATTGACCCCATTCTGTTGGATCGTGTTCATCGCGTTAAATTTGACAGTTTGACTGTGGATGATAAGATTATCATTGCGAAGAATCATTTGTTGCCGGAGATATACAAGAATGTTGGTTTGGATGGAATTATTGATTTTGATGATGATACACTGAAATACATTATTGAAAATTATACGCTAGAACCAGGCGTTCGAAAATGCAAGGAGAAATTATTTGAGATTGTTGGGCAAGTGAATTTGAACTGTTTACAAGACACGGGTGCAATTGTTGATTTTCCTATTAAAATTACGCCAGATGATATTCGAACCAATTATTTCAAGGATAAGCATGAGATCCAAAAGTATAAAATTCATAAGCAAAGCAAGGTCGGCGTGATTAATGCACTTTGGGCAAATAAATATGCACAGGGCGGTGTTCTACAACTGCAAGCAAGTTTCATACCTTCGAATCAATTTTTAGGTCTTAAGCTCACTGGATCGCTGGGAGATGTTATGAAGGAATCTATCAGCGTCAGTCTAACAAATGCTTGGAATTTGACGCCAGAGAAGCGGAAGAAGGAGTTGATTAAGAAGTATAATAATCCGAAACAGCAAGAAGTCTATGGTGTACACATAAATTGTACTGACATAAGCACTGGCAAGGATGGACCGAGTGCAACAACCGCGTTTACGGTGTTACTTTACAGTTTATTCAATAACTTGAAAATAAAGAATTATTTCGGGATTACCGGCGAGACGAGTTTTGATTACCAGTTGACAGAGATTGGTGGACTGGAACATAAGATCATACACTCGATACCTTCCGGTGTAACAGAGTTCATTTTCCCTGGAGAGAATAAGCGCGATTTTGAGAAAATGATGGAGAAATATAAAGATAAGGACATTGTAAAGGGTATCAAGTTCCACTGCATTCAGACAATCGAAGAGGTGTTTGATTTGATTTTAGAAAAGTAAATGTTGTTATAATAAAAAAATATAATTTGTTATTATATGAGTCAAACAACACAGATAGCTCCACCTTTAAAAACATCAACTGAACCACCAAAAGATTTGTCTATAGCAAGATTGTTGGTTGTTCAGCCTTATAATGTTGTAATGATTATGTGTTTCTTTTCTCCGATCATACTTGCATTGTGCATTATTGGTACATCCTTTATATCCCAGAATTTTAAGGGCTTCATTTTTATGGGGTTCTTGATCGGTGTTAGCTTGATACGCAACTACATTTATAGTTTGTACAAAGACAAAGCGGACCCAACTGCAGTAAAACCAAGCGGGGTCGGACCAACTAATTTGTGCAATGTTGTCCAATATAGTAAATTCGGAAATGAGTCATTTAGCACATTTGTGTTCGCATTCACCATCGTGTATCTGACAATACCGATGTTCTTGAATGGCATGGTTAATTTCTGGATCCTTGGTGGGCTATTGTTTTATTTATTCTTGGATGTATTCATAAAGAAAACCGAAGGTTGTAATATTAAAAGTGGGGATATGGTCATAAACGCTCTACTTGGTGTAGCAACCGCTTGTTTAATTGTTTCCTTTATGTATTCTGGAGGTTCATCTAAATTTTTGTTTTTTAGTGAAATAACTAGCAGTGGATCCACATGTTCCGTCGCGAAGAACCAAACATTCAAGTGCTCTGTTTACAAAAACGGCGAGCTAATCGCATAGTTATGAAAACGAACTGATGTTTGTTCCCAACCATTTTTTGAATTCACTAATGATTATATTCCTTTGAAAGTCTTCAGTTATCATTTTCATGTTTCCTCTTGTATTGTAAACACGAACAAAATTGTTAAAAACCACCACTAGATTGTACGACTTGTATTTGCTTATATCGCTATAGCTATAAAGAGCCTTTTGTTTCTTCCTATTTACATGGTTGTGAAACAAATACATCGCCATTGATAGATCATCACTTGTTTTGATATCGCCCAACCGCACTTTGCGTAAAAATGTAGTTGCATCTTCGGAACACTCCGGACAAGGCAAAAACCTACAAACTCTTTGTATATATGCAAAAAGGGGTTTTATTAGATCTGGATTATTTAGTTGACACGATAACGCGTGGAATAATGTCCATATCGGTGGACCCCAAACTTCTGGCGGTGGCATTTGATATAGATATTCGATAAAAAAAATATAGAGATATGACTAAATGTTATACAGCATGACCAAATATAACATCGAAGGGGGGTTGGATTTCTATTCCGAATTGTATGGTGGTTTGGATATTCCAGAATCAGACGGTCAACATGAGAATATTTGTTTAATAACAAATAAGCCATTGATTGATCTACATGTAAAAATGAATTGTGGACATACATTCAATTATGAACCATTATACAAGGACTTGGTAAATCATAAGATGAAGTTCAATAATATGGAGGGGTCAACCGGAATGCTTGGTAAGAATGAGATCAGATGCCCATATTGCCGGGCAAAACAGAAAGAAATTTTACCATACTACCCTCAACTCGGATTGATTCGCGTAGAAGGTATAAACACAGCTAGTATACCACCGCAAAAATGTTCATTTGTTTGGGATAATAAGGATTATGACGAAAAATATCCTGAAGATTTTATCAATCCAAAGACGATAAAGTGTACACATATTGGTTCGAATGTCATAAATGATGGTGTAGAGGATATTTTATACTGTGCAAAGCATAATAAGTATGTGTTGACTCAACAAGCGAAGGCTTTGAAGGAGAAGGAGAAGCAAGAGAAAATAGCGATTAAGTTGAAATTGAAGGAAGACGCTGCTCTTACCAAAGCATCAGCTAAAATTGTCGCCAAAGCAGATAAAGCTCTTGCGAAAGCGAATGCTGACGCGAAAGGTTTTATTGAAGGCATAACAGGAGAAAATGCAGTAATTGCAACCAATATTAGCATTCCTATTGAGTTTGACCCGTATCTATGTGTGGAGATATTGAAGACTGGTGATAGAAAGGGTCAACAATGTAGCATACATATGATCCCTGGGAAAGATAGATGTAGACGACATTATAACTTGCTAGTTAAAAATAACTTGTAAAGATTAGAGATATTTATAATGACAATAATATAAACATTTGCTTATATTATTACAATACAAATGGAGACAAAGGAACAATTAGTGAACAATATCAAGGAATGGATAAAGATTGACAATGAAATCAGTCAGTTGAAGAATGAAATAAAGGAACGAAACAATAAAAAGAAGGCGCTCACCGAGGGGCTTGTCACCGTAATGAAGACCAATCAAATTGATTGTTTTGACATTAACGGTGGTGCCCTTGTTTACAAGAAGAATACGGTGAAGAAACCAATTAGTGCAAAGACACTTCTGGCTGCTCTACAAGAATATTATAAAGACGATACTAAGATTGCAGAAGATCTTACAAAATTTGTATTGGATAATCGCGAAGAACAAGTGAAGGAATCAATTCGGCGAAAAATAGATAAATAAAAATCATAATATACTTATATGAATCGTCCATATAAATATATACATATCGATAACTTGAACAATGAAGATCGCACCAATGTATCCATTCACTCGTGTCGTATATTTGCATACAATGTAAATAATCATTGCATGGTTCCTTTTTTAAAATACTTATTTGTACACGATTCTGCGGAACCAAAGCAGTTGTGTTTACCGACAATTGAGGTGTATTTCGATCATATTGAGAGTGAGGAAATTCGAATGCTGTGCGCTGAGAGTCTTCGTGATATATTAGATGGTTCTTCTATTGATGACTTTGTGTTTAAAGGATTTGATATTTCTGGAGATATTGTCAATGTTTATTTTGATATTGGTAATTATGTTACCAACATTTCAAAGTTTAACATAAATAACCCAACTGTAAAATATTGTTTGATTGATGAGATTGTAAACACCAGATCTTGTTTTGATTTTGTTATCAGTGAGTCTATTTCAATTTATTTCCAAATGAATCCCAGTATTATTTATTTGACAGACGACAATGGCAGAAACTATGAAGTCCCGATTGCAGGTTATGTGTATTCGCCTACAAATCAATTAGATTTTGATTATACATTCGGAGTTCGAGTTTCCGACAGCTTAGCAGTATTGGGACCTTATTACTATTTTACAGATTATTTAAATGCGAAAGAAACAGCTTTACAATCTGTTGATAGTGGAGGTATTGTTCGTTTTGCACTTACGACTGGTTCTATGTTGG
>Ga0114978_10001780_pt1 | contig 18099 bp, 39 predicted proteins | sample S_140212_EF_Meta_FD_87027 | JGI IMG/M metagenome (GOLD analysis project Ga0114978, IMG submission 87027) | Freshwater microbial communities from Lake Simoncouche, Canada to study carbon cycling - S_140212_EF_MetaG | ecosystem: Environmental > Aquatic > Freshwater > Lake | place: Lake... | reverse complement strand
ATCTCTAGTCTCAAACCCAGTATCGGTGAAAAGCATCCCTTCAGTCAATTTGATACTGATATGTCAGCCAAAGAGTTTGAAGAAAAATATAGCAACATGACTACATTCTATGGTCGTGACCGTGATGAAGAAGGTCAAGAGTTTGTCACACATACTAGCAAAGAATCATTGATTGAACATTTCAATGATGGTTGGTGTGAGTTTGCATACATTATGAAAGATAACACCTGGTATGTTATGTTTCAAGGTGATGAGAATTTTTATTTGTTGGCAACAGAATTGGCTAAAGAAAAAGACACAGTAGAGGTAAAATAATGGAAGCAGTAGTAGAAACAACAGTATGGACTGATAGCAATAATGCTAATCATACATACCTTCTTGACGGTACCAAAATGCTTGCGTACATCAAGGTTGGTTCTACTACTCCATTCTACTTTAAGAACCCGATCACCATTGACAAGCGTGGTCGTAAATTTCAGTCATTGAAAGTTAATCCTTTCAAAAAGATAAAAGAAAAATCTACTATAATTAAAGTATCTGGTAGCAAGGGTAATATATATAGTATTGATACAGTAGATAAAACATGCACATGCCCTGGATACACATTTCGCGGTACTTGTAAACATATTACGGAGTTGGTATGAACGAACAAATTGAAAAATTTTCAGAACAGGCTAGACAATATGCCGACAGTATGTATCCGAGCGGCCTTGATATAGCAAAATGGGGTCCAGTATATCAAGAAAAGTTCGCCGAGTTGATTGTTCGGGAATGCGCTAATTCTTTGTGGACCGAAGAATGCCATAACAGTGATTTGGCATTAGAAGAATTTGAAAAAAACAGTGCTAAGATTAAAGAACATTTCGGAGTTGAAGAATGAACGAGTTTTTAAAAAAATTAGTAATTGAAGCTGGTGCACCTAAAGAAGTGCTTGATGAATTGTGGTTTAATATTTTTTGCCAGCAATTTGCTAATCTATTAATCAGTGAAATGGAAGAAGAAAATGAACAAGTTTAAACTTAATAAATATGATTGGGTAACATTCCCAATGGTCATCGGGGCACTAGTTGTGACTGGAATCCCCTTTATAGTAACATTCATTTATTTGGGTATGTTTCTAGCACATAAATTATTTGGATAAGCAATGGTTTTTGTAAAAATGTCAGGAGACCCAACGTCATCTAATGTCGGACTTGCCTTTTTTAATCTACTAGAAGAAATGGTTAAAAATAATTCAAAAGATTGGAATAGTGGTAAAAGAGATAACAGACTAATCCTGCAAGAATGGGCTAAGAAAAGATATAATTATAATATAGAATACATTCTAGATAAAACAGGTAATTTAAATAAAGTAAAAATTGATACAGACAAGGTATTTTTTGTATTGAGACATGGATAGAATAAAATGAAAATAGCAGTGTGTAGTGATTTACATTTAGAGTTTCAGGACATCATTCTTAAGAACGAAGAGGATGCAGAGGTCCTGATCCTCGGCGGCGATATTATGATTGCGGAAGATTTGCATAGTCATCCGGAAACAAGTTATGGAATGTACAGTAATATCAATCTTGCTGACCTTGGTCGTAGACAACTAGTAGCATTACGATTCCGTGATTTTCTTAGTCGTTGTAGCTTTCAATTCCCGCATGTAATTTACATTGCTGGTAACCACGAATTCTATCATGGTCGCTGGAAGGCTAGTTTGGACCACCTACGTGAGGAATGCCAAAAGTTTCCCAATGTTTACTTTTTGGAAAACGATATTAAGGTTATTAATGAAGTGTCCTTTGTTGGTGCCACATTGTGGACAGACTGCAATAAGGGTGATCCATTGACTATGCATGCCTTGACCGATATGATGAATGACTTTCGGATAATTCGTAATGATGAACTTGGATACACTAAATTGCGTCCTGCTCATATTGCTATGCGCCATAAGAAAACTTTGCAGTACTTCAGGATTGTACTAAGTAATATGAAGGAAGATAAAGTGGTTGTTGTTGGGCATCATTCACCAAGTCATCAAAGCATACATGAAATGTATAAAAATGATTTCTTGATGAATGGCGGATATCATAGTGATTTGAGTGAATTCATTTTGGATCACCCTCAAGTCAAGTTGTGGACTCATGGACATACACATGTGCCGTTTGACTATATGATCGGTGATACACGTATTGTGTGTAACCCAAGGGGTTATGCCGGTCATGATGAACATGCTAATATCTTCCAGTTAAAATATGTGGAAGTATGAAGCATTTATTTGTGGTAACTAGTGCAGTTAAAACTAAATTTAAAGTAAACTCAGAAAAAGAAAGGTTGTCACAAACCTTGATGACGGTTAGAAGTATTCTAGCTAGAGTTCCGGATGCCATGATTGTAGTGATTGAGGCATCTGGAATTCCACTGGATGAATATATTGTTAAAGAATTGGAAGATGAGATACATTATCTTATCAATTTTAGCACTGATGTCAATGTTCAATATATTCATAATAATAACGAGAGCCCGGACATTGTTAAAAATTTAACCGAGATGCTGTGTTTTTATCGTGGCTTACAAATGCTACGTGATGCGGATTTGTTGACCAGTGTCAATCGTGTGTACAAAATGTCCGGAAGATACTTATTGAATAAAGACTTTAGCTTATCATTACATGAGCAAGCACCTGATAAAATTCTTATATCTAAGAAGTATCAGTCACAATTTAGTGAAGATTATGTCGGTATACCGTATCAACATATGTCAAGATTATGGTCTTGGCCTATAAAGTATAACGAGAAAATTATGGTTTTCTATGAAACTGCAATTAAAGAATTCACAGACAGAATCGGAGATAAAAGGTATGCAGACATTGAACACCTTTTATACCTTTTACTACCTGACAACTTGTTACAAGAGGTCACCCCAATTGGTGTTAGTGGTAAGTTAGGTAACAGCGGATTAACAGTAAAGGATTAAAGGATTAAATTATGAAACATTGTTTTATGGTATCAAGTGCCATTAACACTACGATAGGTGAATTTTCTAATGAAGAACGTTTGGAACAAACACTGGATACAATTAAAAGTATTAAAGCAAAAGTACCTGATGTTGTTATTATCATTGTTGAGTGTTCTGCCTTTACACTTACACCTGAACAAAGAAATATCTTAGATATTAATTGTGATATGCTAGTAACATATGATAATGATCCGCATGTTAAGGATATGTATGAAAAAAATATTGCATTAGGTAATTGGGATATTGTAAAGTCGTATACTGAACTTTATTGCTTTTTGGGAGTATTTAAGTTGTGTTTAGAGAAGAACTATTTCTCAGGGATAGATAGGATACACAAAATGTCCGGTAGATATGTATTGAATGATGAATTTGATGCTACTGGTTATGAAGATCCAGAGTTTAGTGGTAAAATTGTTATCAGCAAAAGATACTATAGTCAATTCAAACCAGAGTTGGTTGATAACATTCCCTATTGTTATATGACAAGGTTATGGTCATGGCCAACAGTAATCACTAGACAAATTCAACAGTCATATCATAATAGTCTTATGTTTTTAAGGGGCATTGGCAAGTCAGGAAAAACTAAATTAGATATTGAACACCTTTTATATAGATTCCTTCCTTCCGACCTTACAGTTTCTGTTACTGAACTAGGGGTAGAAGGATCTATTAGCACTATACCTGATAAAAAGGGAAAGATTAATGACTGATCTGACCATATTATATTGTAATTACTTTTGTTTTGTACTATAATTCGTATACGTTGTTAGTCGCAACGAAACAATCTAGAAGGAAACTAAAATGAATATGACTAAATCACAGGCTCTTATTGAAGCCCTACGTAAAGGTGAAGAACTCACCGCGAAGCAAATTACCCATCGTTTTGGGATTGCTAATCCAACTGCATCCGTAAGCGCATTGCGTTTCAGCGGTTTTGCAATTTACGCTAACAAGCGTACAAACAAACTTGGTCAAACTTTTACCAAGTATCGTTTGGGTACACCAACCCGTGCAGTAGTAGCCGCTGGCTATCGTGCATTGGCTGAACAAGTTTAATCAAACTTGGCAGTAAGAAAAGGGCATTACTGCCCTTTTTCTATTTGCAATAAATCAATTTTGTGTTATAATACACGAAGGAGCATTATTTCAATGAGTTTTTTTCGCAGGATAATGAATAAATTAGGTCGTTACCGTCTAATCCCGGATAGACGTACCGGTGAAAGTTATATGCACCGATACTATTTATTTCTCAAAGACCGCAAGTGGTTTCCATTTAATATTACACTACATACAATTGTAAAAAGCGATGATCCTATTTTTCATGACCATCCTTGGCCTTATATGACTATTGTGTTGAAAGGTGGTTATTGGGAACATACACCTGTGTTTGACAGTTTGGGTAGAAAGTTTGCAGAATTTCAGACATGGCGTGGTCCAGGAAGTATTATTATTCGAGGTTCAAACGAATTTCATTGGTTAGAACTTGATGCAGAAAAAGGTCCCGCAACTACACTATTCTTTATGGGTCCACAAACACGTGATTGGGGATTTATGATTGAGAAAAATAGAAAGAGAACACAATGGATCCAACACGAAAATTATTTAGAAAATTATAAAGAATACCATACACGGTATATTGAACCAAAAATTGCAATGAGCAAAAAGAAAGATTAAATGTTTATCACACTAACAAACGCAAGCGAAGCCCATAAGGGAAGTAAAGTAGCAGTTAGAATATCTGAAATTGTTTCAGTATATAATACAACTGTTACCAGAGAAAGCGGTATTTTAGAAAACGTAACATTGGTGTTTGCGCCACCCCATGGTACATGGGAAGTTACTGAGAAGTTAGAAGATATTGTTACAGAATTGAATACATGGGACAAATAAAAATGAATGATGATTTACGAGAAGTAATGCTTATTCTACAAGAAGAATGTGCTGAGGTTACCCAAGCAATTAGTAAATGTTTTCGTTTTGGTCCGGATCAACTCAAGCCCGGTAAAGAACGCACTAACATTAATATGCTAGAAGAAGAAATTGGTGACTTGATGGCTATGATTGAATTACTCACTGACTTAAACGTCGGAGTCACTGTAGAAGGCATTCAACAAGCAAAACTGAAAAAATTTGAAAAATTGAAACAATGGTCTAATCTTACAATTAATAAATAATATAAAGAAAGACTTTATGTTGGAAATAATTATTTTATTAGCGACCTTTATTTTAGGGTTTGTTATTGGTGGCATGGCTGCAATACATAAACTATCCAAAATCTTAATAAGACTTGCAGAGAATGAAGTAACCACTTCATATGAAGAAGATGAGGAGTGCGAACTTCATAAATTGTTTATTGAAAGTTTTAATGACATGCTATATCTGTATAACCATGAAGATAAGACATTTATTTGTCAAGCCAAAACGATAGAAGAACTAGCAAAATTATCACAAGAACTTAAAAACATCAAGTACGCCGCAGTATCTCACGATAACAAAGTATTTGGATTTGTTGACGGTGTGGTGAAAAACACATGAAGATTAAAATTGGTAAGTTTCCAAAATTTGGCAATCAAAAAATTGACATACAACTTGATCCATGGGATACATGGAACATGGATAGGACACTCGCACAAATCATCTACCCAATGCTATTGCAACTCAAGGCTAAAAAACACGGGATACCTGGCAATTTTGTAGAAGTCGGTGGAGAAGATTATAGTGACCAGGGTAGTTTTGATTTCTATAAAGAAACACACGATGATGCATGGAAGACAGGCGCTTTGGGTTGGGATGAAGTATTAGACAAAATGATATGGAGTTTCGGACAACTTGCATATGAAGATTATGATGACAAATATCATCACGGCAAAGGTGAATATGATTGGGTTAAGACTGATAGAACATATCCAAATCCAGTTACTGGTAAGTTAGAAGCAACATATCAAATGGTTGACAAGAATCCAGACGAACATTGGTATGACCATGTCGGTCATATGAAACATGAAGAACGCATTCAAGAAGGTCTTGATTTGTTTGGTAAGTATTTTCGTAGTCTTTGGGATTGATATGAATGTATTTGGACATATGGTGACTACGTTATCTAGGGATGCGTATAAAGATAATGATTTTACACCTATCAGTAAAAATGAGTATGCTATATTTTGTAAAGAGTATGTTTTTGAAAAATTAAAAGGTATAAGTTTTGGTACAGCTTTTCAAAAAAGATTCGGTATAAGAGACAGAGTACTAAGTATGTTTAGTAACCAAACAGATGCAATGAAACACGTTGAATATTGTAAGTATGTTAAATGAAACAGAAGTTTATTGATTATTTTATGGATGTTGCTGAACGAACAAGTCAGCTAAGTTATGCTATACGATTGAAAGTTGGTGCTATAATTGTTAAAGATGATAGAATCATTAGCGTAGGATATAACGGTATGCCTAGTGGATGGAACAATACTTGTGAAGATATTGTATGGGATAACGAAGGTGCCAGTGCTTGGCTTGATCCAGAAGAATTTAAACAAAAATATCCATATCAAATGTACAATGAGGAAGCACAAGGTCTTGTATCATGTGGATTAAAAACTAAACCAGAGGTATTACATGCGGAATCAAATGCGATTGCGAAACTTGCTAAGTCTAACGAGTCTGGTGTGGGTGCTACTTTGTTTATTACCCATGCTCCATGTTTGGACTGTGCCAAACTTATCTACCAAAGTGGTATTAGCAGTGTTCTATATAGGAACTCTTATCGTAGCAATGATGGTATAAATTTCTTAAACATGAGCGGAGTCAATGTCACCCAACACACAATACAAAACTGAAATTGACATTAAGTTTGGACAGCTTGCACCTGTTATGCACTGGTGTCAAACTCAATGTGTTGCAGATTGGGGATATGATATAAAAGGTATGGCTGGATTTCACCCCGGTAAGTACACATTTTACTTTGAATCAGAAACAGACTACATCAACTTTATACTTTGGAAAAAATGAAATACTATACTTTCTACCGTGAATCAAATAATTTTGATGATATATTAAAAGATATTAATCTTAAAAAAGTCGTAAAACACAAAATTCGTTGGGAAAACTATTTGCAGATTGGCATAGACAATTTTCAAAAAGACATTGATAAAATTTTTAGCTATATAACTTTAAAGTATGGTGACGAAATTAGAAATTCACTAACCAAAGATTATAGTCCACAACCCAATGTTGACTATGTACCTATACGGAAATAAACATGACTATCGCAGTAATAACTCTACTATTGTTCCTACAACTAAAACACTGGTATATTGATTTCGTAATACAAACTGATGATGAGGTTAGAGGTAAAGCCATATACGGTAATGGTGTGGGTATCGGACATAGTACTAAACATGCATTCGGTACATTGATGTGTATACTTGCAGTTACTGGACTTCCCTATTTTATCTTTGCAGTTGTGTTGGCAATAGTTGATGGAATCGTTCATTACCATGTTGATTGGGCTAAAATGAATTATGGAAACAGGGATATCACTACCCCTGCTTTTTGGAATCATCTTGGTCTAGACCAAATGTTACATCAGATTACCTATATCTTTATTGCGTATATGATTACTTAAATTATCGGTCCAGAGTTAATCAACTTTAATCTCTCACCTGTGCCAATAACACAGGTAGTTTCATTTTTAGTAGCAGTGATTGTCCATGCTTTATTAGAAGGATTCATCCACAATGTCATTGTTGTTCCTGCTTGGTCGTTTGCTAGTCCCATGCTAATAGGAATTTCATTCACGCTTTGTAATTTTTCTACAATCACTCTAGTATTATCGCATATTGCTTCAAAGGGCAATACAAATGACTGAGCCTGTGCCTCAGCGACAAATATTAATGGTAGTAAAGAAAAATATTTCATATAGTATTTATATAGAAAAAATAATGTAATATACTATCAAGTACTTTTAACAATATTACACCTGTATTGACTAGGCCCACAGTCATGCTCAATGTAACTAATATTACCAGAATAGAGCCCCATGTAGGATGCATTATTGTTTTTTTAAGAAATTTGTATATTTTTTCCATTATTTGTTTCTCTCTGTTTTTTTAATACTTTCATCTATTATTTCTTTGCAAAAGGCAGAGTTACTTCTATAAGTTTTGTATATTGTAATTTTATCACCACCCCTGCACTTGTATTCACATACCTGCATCCCCTGCTCAGTGGTAGTTTTATTAACTAGATCACATCTAGTCTGAACAACAGTATATTTGGATTCTGGTTTTTTTGCACCAGTGGATGGCGCTTCTAGTGTAATGTTAATATTAAAATTTTTTGGTGCCAAGGGAGCAAGAATGGCAGTAGTTGTTGCTAAGCCAATTAAAAATTTGTTTACAGTAAACTTCATTCATCTTGTTCTCCTTCGTATATATTTAGTAGGATATCAGATGCTTAGAATTAGCATATATTATACCAGGCTATTGACTAGAGCCAATACTTTTTCCTGTGCGTCATCTTGACTAAGTGCGTAAATTTTAAATAAACCTTTGTTGGGTGTATCTTTATATGGAACTAATCCGTCTAATGACAGACCTATCGGGACTTCTACTTCAACAGTGAACTCCCGCATTTTCATCATATCATTCATAATATCTTGTATTGATTGCGTCATGTACTTCTCCGATAAAGTATTTATACTATGATTTTTTGTTTGCTTTTTCCTCAACTAGCGGTCCGGATAGTTTTGCTTTCTCTAGCATCTTTTCAGAAACTGGGCTTCTACGATGATGCGGGACATGTTTGGGTGGTTCTTTTAATCTAGGTTTTCTGTTAAACCAACTCATAAATTTTCTCCTATAAAAAAGCCCCTTTCGGGGCCAGTCACTCTTGTGTATTTTCTGCTAAATACCTTGCTATAGTTTGTTCAGCTTCTTTCATATTTACTGCTAATACTTTAAAAGTGCCAACGCTACCCTTGATTTTTATATCAAACGGTACTTTACCATTAAAATTAAAACCTTCAGGAATATCTCTGGACACCTCATACTCTCCTAAATTTTTGATTCTATCCATAATTTTTTCGATTGTTTGTGACATATAATCTCCTATAACATATTTATATCGTTATACTTACTTATGTTTTTTTGGATGGTCAATCAACCACTGCTCCAACTGTTCTAAATTCAAATCCCCGTCAAAGTGTTTCTTGAATGCCCGATAGTATCTTATCTTCTCTGGATCACCGTTGAACCCGTGTATAATTGATTCTTCCTCTAGGTGTTTCCGTATTATCTCTGGGTAAATTTCTTGATAGGTATAATATCCAAATAAAATAAAACAAGTAAGCACTGATGTTATAAAAATAAAGGCATAGATAAAATCTCGGAATACTATTAGTATTGCAGGAAATATAAACACACTGGCAATTGTCCCCGAAACTATTAATAATGCTTTATATGTTGGGTTCATTTTATTTATGGTATTGTCCTTTATACAATTACCGTCCTATGTAAGTTTTTGGCATTGCGTCTTCCCTGCGTTGTTCCTCTGATTTAGGAAAAATTCCATTACCATATTGTGGATATTTTTGTTGTCTGTCATATGCTACCCACATAAACACACCAGCCATAACAAATATTATAACTATTATAGCAACGCCTGTAGCAAATTCATCTCTAAGTTTTCTCATTCGTAATGCGTGGCGTTTATCTATTATTGCTTGTTGTTGAAGTTGTTTAGTAAGAAGAACTTGTTGTTCTTTGCCCATTACCTTCATCATTTCTTCCACTTCGGTATATAACGCACCTAGTTCCGGAGGACTTTGATATATCATCAGTTCACGTAACTCCACTTCCATTTGTTGTAGTTGTTTACGCATTAACACCCGTTGCAATGCTCGCTTGCCTAAACTTGCATCACCTGTATATACTTCGGTCTTGGCACGTTTTTCTTCTTCTGCAAATACCGCCATACATTTATAAAAATTGTCATAGTATGTTCCGAGATGTTCGCCAATTTCTGAATATATACCGGTATGTTCACCTGAATTAGCTTTCTTGTTTAGTACAACTACTTCATTACGTTGTTTTACGAAATTATTACGTTGTTCAACTGTAGCTGGTTTTTCAGGTGGATGTAGTTTACTAAACTGTGCATCCATATCCTTAAGAACGTCTTTGACATCTCCGGCGGCACTCTTAATATCTTTGTATAATTTACAACCGGCTTTGACTGCGGACACCGCACCGTTCGCTAATGCAAAGAGTGTAAACGGATCCATTATTTCGTGTCCCTGTGGTTAACTATTGTAAGTCCCGTAGGAAGTGTATCTTTGAATCTTTCAATTGTAGGTAAGCCGGCATCAACAGCAAAAACTGCTATTGATACCAATATGACTATAACAAAGGCATCCTTAGATATTAAAATTAATGACATGTATTATCATATCATTATATTATAGAAGGAATCCAAAGCCATATCGCCTGGCTCATAAGTATCATTGCTACACCACCCACCCAAAGACTTGCTATGTATAGACGATTATTAACTGATAAGATACTTGCCGATAATAACACGATGGCTATTTGAAATAAGCTACCTGCAAATGTATACCACGGGCTACGTAGTTTAGCTACCGAACGTTCATCTTCCAATTTACGTGCTTTAGCCATTAACTCTTTCTTACCTTCACCTGTTGCAGGTTCAGATTCGTAACGGTCAATTTTAGCTTGTAGTCGTGCAACTTTTTCTTTATCATTTTTAGCTTGAGCATCATCACGTGACATTTCTGCCAGTGTGCCCTTGATACTTTTAGCTTGATAGAAACTCCAAGTATTGTTAGCTTCAATGGTATTGTTCAATATTTTACTACTATTGCTACCACCTATATAGGTATTAATAGCTAATAGTGCCGCAAATACGACAATTACCCATCCGGCTTTATCCTTGATTAGTGCTTCTCTTTCACTACGTGATAGTGGTTTCTTTTCTTCTGTCATGTTTTTCTCCCGTATTTTTGTTATTATGATAGTATTTATTAAATAATAGGATACAATCTATGCAGAGATAAATATTAACATGAAAGTTAAGGAATTGATGGAAGATATAGATAATCCAATGCCGCATTTATACTTAGATATGGATGGGGTTCAAGCCGATTTATTCCAAAGAGTAGCAGAATTAGAGAACGTAAAACACTGGGATGATATCAAGGACCAAAATGAAGCGATAACCCGATTAAGTTTACAAGGACCTAAACTAGTATATGACTTGTTCCGTAACTTAAATCCATTACCAGGTGGACAAGTTATCATTAAATGGTTACATGATAACAAAATACCATTTACAGTTTTAAGTGCCCCATTACGCAATGAACAACAGGCAAGCATTGACGCTAAAAAAGATTGGTTAGACCAGCATAATCCTGGTACTAGCCAAGATGCTATCTTCACTAAACGTAAGTTTAAATATGCTACTATTAACGGTAAAGCCAATGTGTTAGTAGATGATTTCAGTTACTATTTGAATAGTTGGGCAGAAGCTAGTGGCATAGCAGTTAAACATAGTGACGCAAGTACCAATCATACCATATTACAATTAACAAAGATTTATGAACCCTATCTTGGGTAAATTGATGTTGACATTTTAACGATAAAATACTACAATAACACATGAGCAAAAGTGATAAAAAAGTTCCAGTACGATACGAGGTTATGTCACATACGGATCAAGAAACCGGTGACTTGATTATACCTATACCTCCCCCGTTATTAAAAAAATTAGGGTGGAATGAAAATGACAACATTGAGATTGAAGTAGATGATAAGGGTCGTTATATTTTTAAGAGAGCAACGGGATGACATACGTTATTAATCCCCCGGGCTCAACTGGTACTGTCCCGTCTATACCTATAACCACTACTAATACCACTAGTCCTTGGATAGTTTCTACACCAAATACTAACGGGATTAATTGGGGTAGTACCATGAATAACGGTAGTACTGGTATTTACACCATTGCATCCGATCCCAATCTTAAAGGTGCATCATTACACGTTCAAGGTGATGCTGAGTTTAAAGGTGATGTTACTTTTGAAGGTGATGTTGCTATTAAAGGTAAGTCAATTAAAGAGTCACTGTTAGCCATTGAAGAACGATTAGCCATACTACGCCCAAATGAAAAACTAGAAGAAAAATGGGATAATTTGCGAGAACTACGCAAGCAATACATGGAACTTGAAGCCGAAATCAGTGAGAAAGAAAAGATGTGGGCTATACTGAAAAAGTAGTACTTGACAGTAATTCCGTTTTAGATTATAATATGTACATGTTTAACACTATGACCCACACATTATGACTATGCATCTTGAGGGCCCATGGCTCAGTCTTGGCGGCAAACGCAAGGGCAAAGTTAAGTTCCGTAATGCTGAAGAAGCCAAACGTGCCCGTGACTTAGAACAATCATGGAACGAGTTATTGAAACGGCAAGGCATTGAAGCCGAAGAAAAAAAACGTACTAAGGCGCTCAAGGCTCCTACACTTACATACAAATTATCTGCTCCTGCAGGTCGTTCTACTAGCGCACATATCCCTAGCAAAGTTACTCCCGGCGGCTCAACTGCCTCGGTACATAAGGTATACACAGGTGACAAAATCATTGGTATTGCTACTATGCACAAAAGTAATGCTGTACCGGTATTCAGTGACGAGCAAGCGGTAGAAATTTCAAGGATGCGCCGTGGGTAGAACTGTCTACTATTGTCAAGTTTCTAAAAACCATACACCTGAATTTCCTAAGGGTGTAATTTCTATCCCCTTTAAACAAGAATATATTACAAAAATTAAAAGGTGTATTTCATACAGTGAAAAAGTATGGGTGCAAGGTTCTCGCGGTGGAGTAAAGGTAATCAAAGATAGAGAGACCGACACCGGACTATTTGGATACGTCACTAGAGATGACAATGAGATGAAGAAATTTATGTGGGCTAAATTGAAAGCCAAATCTTTAGCACACTATAATTAAAGGAGAAGTGAAACTAAAATGGCAAAAGAAGAAGGTATAAAGATGGACGGTAAGGTAATAGATGTATTACCTAACGCCATGTTTAAAGTGGTAATGGAAACCGGCCCTACCATTGTAGGCTATATTAGCGGCCGCATGCGTAAGCATGATATCAAAATTTTATTAGGTGATACTGTGGAAGTTGAATTTAGTCCGTACGACTTAACTAAAGGTCGTATTACCCGCCGCAGGTAATAAATACTATTCAAGGAGGTGGGCTATGAAACAAAGTAAATTAGTTACTGAGTTATACAGGGCTTGCTTCGACCACGATGCGGAAAAGATTGCAAAACTACGTAAAAAAGAGTTTCGCAAAATTGCTAAACACCGAGCCGAAGGTAAGTCATTTAATTCTAAATGGACGTTAGTAAAGATATAGTATTGTAACAATACTGTAACACATAGGGTGATAAATATTAGCTTATGCTAAAAACTTATCGCTCTATTTTCATTAGTGATGTACATTTAGGTACAAAAGACTGTCAAGCAGAGAAGTTAAACAACTTTCTCAAGCATAATTCATGCGATACCCTATATCTTGTAGGTGATATAATAGATGCATGGAAGATACAACAAAATAAATGGCGCTGGAAGCAATCGCATACCAACGTAGTACGCAGAGTATTAGGTCATGCTAAACGTGGCACTAAAGTTATATTCATTGCGGGCAATCACGATGAATTTTTAAGACCAATGATACCATATGGTTTCAGTTTTGGTTTAATAGAAATACACAATCAAATAGAACACATAGGTGCTGACGGTAAACATTATCTAGTTGTACACGGTGATTTGTTTGATGGTATCACACGATTAGCCCCGTGGTTAGGATTTTTAGGAGATAGATTATATGACTTTATACTCACTCTTAATGGTAAGTTTAATTGGATTCGCCATCGTATGGGTTTTGGTTATTGGAGTTTGTCTAAGTATCTTAAGCACCGTGTTAAAAAAGCTGTGGACTTTATGTTTAAATTTGAAGAAAACTTAGCCAACTATTGTAAGAAGCGCGGTTTCGATGGGGTCATATGTGGACACATACACCATGCAGAGATAAAAGAAATGAACGGTGTTATGTACATGAATGATGGTGATTGGGTAGAAAGTTGTACTGCACTAGTAGAACATCATAGTGGCATATGGGAAATAGTTACTTGGACTAAGGAGAATGATAATGTGGTTAATGATATTGATAGCAGTACACATGAACAATCCAAAAGATCAACCAGGAAGAATAGAGTTATTATTTCCGAATCAAACGATGTGCGAACAAGTGTTGTCAACAATGAAGTATGAATTAAAGTTTAAGAGTTTTAAAGTAGAGGGTTTATGTCAAAAACAATATTGATTATAACAGATAATTTACCGGATCAAATAAATGGCGTTGTCACAACTTACAAAAACATCGAGGCTTGTGCGGTTCTGGATGGTTATAGCGTTGTTTACATTACTCCCGGGGACTTCCGCTACTTTGATTGTCCTGGCTACCACGAAGTCAAGATTGCCCATCCAAGGAAGATGGGCAAGAAGATTGAGGCGATCGGTGCGGATTATATCCATATCGCCACAGAGGGTCCTCTTGGTCTGTCTGCTAGAAAATATCTTTCAAAACATAATTTTAGGTACAATACTGCTTATCATACTAAGTTCCCTGAAGGACTTAGAGCCCTATTTGGCATTCCTGAGGCAGTTACTTGGCCTCTAGTACGTTGGTTCCACAAGCACAGTGGTAAAGTATTAACTACAACAGACACAATGGTTAAGGAGTTACAAGCACACGGCTTTGATGGCGATGTGATTCCTTGGACTCGCGGTGTTGACCGCAAAATATTTAACCCAAGTCATAGAGTAGAAACAACTAGCAAATATATAGTGTGCGTTAGTCGTGTTAGCAAAGAAAAGAATTTGGAAGCATTTTTAGAAATGGATTATTCTGGTTATCTTAAAGTTATGGTGGGTGATGGACCAATGCTAGAAACATATCGTAAGCAATACCCAGATGTACACTTTACCGGATTTAAAACAGGTGAGGATCTAGCACGATATTATGCTAACGCAGAAGTGTTTGTATTTCCTAGTAAATGGGAAACATTTGGAATTGTTATGATTGAAGCAATGGCCTGCGGTACTCCTGTAGCCGCATATCCTGTACCAGGCCCAGAAGATGTAATAGATGAGGGTATCACTGGTTGTTTAAATATTGATTTAAAGCAGGCTGTTACTGATTGTTTATTTCTACCTAGACATAAGGTTTCGGAGGGTAGTTATCGTTGGTCTTGGGAAAATGCTTGGAAAATATTCAGAGACAATCTTGTAGACAAGTGACCTGAGTTGCGATAAATACTCTACTATGTACGATATTGTAGAGAAAATCAACGAATCCCGAACAAAAAATGTAGAGATAAACAAACTATCCTATGACCGTTCCGACCTCAATCCGGTACTTAGCAAGAAAACACTAGATTATCACTATGGGGATTTAGCCCATGGATATGCATCCCGATACAACAAGGGTCAAGGTGATAAAGATTTCAACTATGCAGGCGCAGTTCTGCATAACATTTATTTCAGTCAGTTTCATCCGCCAAAAGAAGATAACACTCCTAATGGTCCTGTACTAGGAATCATTAAGCGCAAGTACGATTGGTGGAGAGATTTCAAAGAACAATTCAAACAAGAAGCCATGAGTATACAAGGCAGTGGCTGGATTTATATGAGTTATACAGGTGAAATAAAGACTATTGTTAACCACGAGGTTCGTGAAGATATTCTTATTCTAGTTGACTGGTGGGAACATGCTTGGGCATTAGACTATCAAGCAGATAAAAAAGGTTACTTAGAAAACATTTGGAAGATAATGAACTGGAGTCATATCAATACACGTTGGGGAAAGAATTTATGAGAGCAAGAGAATTTATAACTGAATACAAAAAAACCCGAGAAGATTTTGAGGGCATAACCATTGAGATGGTTAAGAATGGTCATGTATTAGTCATCAATGCGCTTGATGATTGGGGTAATAATATTCTGGGTTCTGTTGCTTTTAACATTGGCGATGACAATGATTTAGATCCACAAGACTTAAAAGTTGATGAGAGATACCAGGGTCAAGGTATTGCTAAAGTAATGTATGATTATGCAAAAAGCAAAGGTTATGAGATTCATCGTAGTTATGACCAAACTGATGCTGGCAAAGGCTTTTGGAATAAACATCGCGGTGAAGATGTTCGTGTCTGGGAAGCGTTTAATAAACCCTATAAAGGCAAATGGGAAAAAAGCGAATACGGTGACGTTGATTTAAACACAAAATTGCCCGATGGAACAAATTTAAGCATCATGTTCAACAATCAACAAGATGACGAGGGCAATGAAGTGGTGCAGGTTGAATTTTATAGAAACAACAGCCAAGAAGTCACCGGTGAAGGTGATGCACAGCGAATCTTTGCCACGGTGTTAAACGCTATACAAAAATACATCAAAAAATACAAACCTTCAAAATTGAGTTTTTCAGCTAGCAAAGCAACTGATCCAACAATATATTATGAGCCCGACCAGCCTCAACCAAATCCTGAGAGTCGTGCCAAGTTGTATGACAGACTGGTACAGCGTTATGCTCGGGCCTGGGGATATAGGGCTTTTCGTGCTGACAATGGTGAATTAGTTATATATGAATTGAGTAGATTAAAACAACAAGGTGTGCCGGAAAGTTCAGATAATAATGTAATTAGCTTCAAGGTACAAAAAGGTAAAAACAAATTTGCAACTACTTTAAGTGTTAGTGGCGACCCAGTAGGAGTATACCAATATGATGCAAATACAGGTCGTAGCATAGCCGAGATTTATCCAGAATTCAAAGGCAAAGGATTAGGTAAATTATTGGTTTTACATGCTATCTATACCGCGGCTAATTTGGGATTAGATTTCCAAGAAGATGAATCAAGAACCTCAGAGTATGATAATGTATTAGATAGTTTGAGTAGTAACGGTTATATTGTAGATGACGATGGATATTGGTATGTAACCGGTCAAGGTGAACAATATCTACAACAATCATTAAAACAAGATGTGGCGGAAGAAGATGAAAAGAAAGAAGATCCAATAGTAAACGCAGTTATAGATTTCTATCAGCATGTGGGCAAGATACACAAAGATCCAATCGATGATTATGTAAGCACTGCAAAAGAAATGTTAGGACATGTTGATGATCCTACATTAAAGTCAAAACTGTTAGACATTTTTAGACAAGCAAAACAAAACCCATATGTACAAGGTGGAGTTGTCACTACAATCGGTGCATTGCTTGCCGGTGGTGTATTAAGTTCAGCACAGAAAATGGGATTAAGTCCATCGCAAACTAACTTAGCATTACAAGCAATATTGAATACAGTTATACCTACGGTAGTGTCCAGGATCAATGGTAAGAGTTGGAGTGACACGATTAAGTATACACTAGCAAGCGCAGGCATTGGTACTGGAATTGCTGGTATGATGGAAGAAGATACGTTAGATGAAGATTGGAAATCTGCACTAGCAACAGGTGCTATGGCAGGTGCTATGGCAATGGGTGCTAATGCAAAGGCTCCGCTAATGGTTCAACAAATAGTTGAGCCCGGTGATACAGTTTATAGCATAGCAAGACAAAACAATGTAAATCCATTAGAGATATACAAACTCAACAAGATGAGCCGTAATACTAAGTTAGAAATAGGACAAAAAGTTATAGTACCTGATTATTCTAAGCCTATTAGTAAAATGCCTGCGACTGTAAAGCCTACTCTTAAGCAAGAGCCTGCTAAAGTTGCACAACCGTCATCATTTAAAGATAAAATCTCATCAATGATACCAAAGTTCTCACAAGATAAAGAGGAAGAAGGTGTTACATTACTAAGTAACAACAGTGATGCAGAAGCGGCATTACAAACTGCTGCCAAGGCTGCAGGACTAAAAGGTGTAGAATTAGCACAGTTCATGGCACAGACTAGGCATGAAAGCTGGGACTTTAGTAAAATGAAAGAAGTTGGTAATAAGAAAAAATTTGAT
>Ga0114978_10001779_pt1 | contig 18101 bp, 15 predicted proteins | sample S_140212_EF_Meta_FD_87027 | JGI IMG/M metagenome (GOLD analysis project Ga0114978, IMG submission 87027) | Freshwater microbial communities from Lake Simoncouche, Canada to study carbon cycling - S_140212_EF_MetaG | ecosystem: Environmental > Aquatic > Freshwater > Lake | place: Lake... | reverse complement strand
TGCGCATCTGAAAAATTATCAAGCGCCGGGAAGGCTCGATGAATTTTGCGGGTGATCAATCGCATCTGGGTGTGGGGTTCGGGTTCCTTGAATCTTTACGGTGTGCATCTACAGGAGTTCCAACCTCCCATCGCAAACCTCAATGCCGATACTGCGCGTGACACTGCGTGCAACCAGTCTTGAGGTCGGTCAGGATCGTCGCAGCGCGTGCAGTGTCGTTCGCGACGAGCGATGGTGCGTGTATCGAAACCCCGCAAATCAGCACCAGCAAAGCCCCGAAAGAGACTTGTGCAAAAAGCGGAGCGCCGAAGGTTCAAAATGCGGTGCAGAACCCACCCGCACTGACTTGCACATTCTCGCAACTCGGAACTCAACGCCTTGCGGCCGTGTGCGAAGGTTTGGTGCGAAGGCTCGCTGGGTGCAAACCTTCAAAGTGAATCAATGGGCGATAAAGGATTCGAACCTTCGACCCCACGCGTGTGATGCGTGTGCTCTAACCAACTGAGCTAATCGCCCGATAGTCGGTCGAGTATAGCACAAGGTTCCCCCCGTTCAAGGTCGCGCGGCGTGCGCCTTATCGGGGCTAGCGCATGATCACCATTTCGCCCACCAGACCTGGTCCGAAGGCTAATCCAACCCAGGGCCGCGGCGCGCGTGTTGCGTGGAGGCGTTCGAGAATGAACAGCAGGGTCGCGCTCGACATGTTGCCGTAATCGCGCAGAATCGCGCGGCTAGGAGCGCCCGCGTCGGGCGGAAGCGCGAGTGCGGCGAGCACGGCATCGATCACGCGCGACCCGCCAGGATGGATCGCCCAGCTGGCGATGTCGGTGATCGCCAGACCACTTTCCGCAAGCGCGGTGCGCACCCAAGCGCCAACTTCGCGCTCAAGCACATCAGGCACGCGCGCGCCGAGGGTCATCTCGAATCCGCGGTCGCCGATGGTCCAGCGCATCTGGTTGGCCGTGTCGGCGATGAGCGTGGTGTGCGTGGCTGCGAGTTCGGGCGACGCGCTGTCGTGGCCACGGGCAACAACGACCGCCGCCGCACCATCGGCGAAGAGCGTGTTGGCGACAAGTTGGTCAAGCCGCGCCGTGTGATGAAAGTGCGCCGATGGAACCTCCGCGCAGCAAACGAGCACGATTGCCGCGGGATTGGCCAACACCGCGTTGCGCGCGGCGGCGAGCGCGTTCACCGCGGCGTGGCAGCCCATGAAACCGACATTGAGGCGCTGAACGGTGCGCGCAAGTCCGAGCGATGCGATCAGGTGCGCGTCGATGCCTGGCGATTCGAAGCCGGTGCACGATGCGGTGGTGATGTGGGTCACCTCGCCTGGCGTGATCGCCGCGCCGGCGAGCGCCTTGACGCAGGCTTCGAGCGACATCGTCCGCGCGGCGACCGACCAGATCGCCATTCGTTCTGCAGTGCTGGGCACTTCGCCGGCGCGGTAAAAACACTCATCGTCCGACTCAAACACTGCGCAGGCGCGCGTGTCGATTTCGCTGCGATGAGCAAGTCGCGCGAGCACGGCGCGGTCGACTTCGGGCGGCGAAATTCGGTCGGCGATCGCCAACCACTCGTCGCGGGTGATCAAGCGTTTCGGATTGGCTGTGCCGATCGATCGGATGCGGGCGCTCATAGCGATGCCTCGAGGCGACGGCCGATGCTTGCAGAAAATGCTTCGAACGGCTCAGGCGCGCGATTGCCGATGCTGATCAGCGCGCGCACCAACATCGGGCTGCGCAGGAGCAGCGCAATCACTCGGCAGCGCGTGCGCGATCGGCCGACGATGCTCGCGTACAACGCTGGCCACATCGTCCACGACGATTCTCCGCGCGCAATCTGCGCCGCGACCACACCCGCCGCCGCGCCCGTCGCGATCGCCCAACTCATGCCTTCGCCAGTGAACGGCTCGATGTATCCCGCGGCGTCGCCCGCGACGAGGATGCCATCGGCCGCCACGCACGCGCGCCGACGCGTGAGAAGCGGCGTGCCTTTCCATCGCGCGTTGGTGATGGCGCTCGTATCAAGCACATCCGCGCCGAGCCAGTCCCGCGCGCAATCCGCGACGCTGGCGAACTGGCGCAGCCGCGCTGGATCAATCGCCGCAGCCACATCGATCGCACCCGACGGCAGTTCGACGGCACCGATGTATCCGCCGCGCGCGACGCGCATGAGGATCTCGCCCTCGCCGCAAGCGATCGCACCCGCGGCGATGGTCGCGCCGAAACCGATGCGACTCTTGCGGGCAATGCGCCAAGTAAAATCAGCGTTTCCGTCGAGCGATGTGCCCGAAAGTCCGTCTGCCACAATGGCGACCCGCGCGCAGATGCGCTCGTCACCGCGCGCGATCTCGACCACATCGCGCCTCATGTTGCGCCCCATGTTGCGCCCCATGTCTCGTCCCACTTCGCGCCCCAAAACGCGCCCCGGCGTCCCGAGCCGTACATCCACTCCGCATCTGCGCGCCTCGTCGATGAGCCTCGAATCAAGCGCGTCGCGACCGATCGCCACTCCTGCGTTTCGTCGCAGCGTCAGCTCGCGCGTTGCGCATGCCAACCGCACCGAGCGCAATTCGATCGCGCCATCAAGCACATGACCCGCGTCGATCGCGCGCAACGTTTCCACGCCCGCCGGCGCGAGGCAGCAACCGCACACTTTGTCCCGAGGAAATTGGGCGCGATCGATCAGCAGCACGCGCGCGCCCGTCCGCGCCGCCGCGATGGCCGCGCACGAACCCGCTGGTCCCGCGCCCAGAATCGCGACATCGAACGCGACATCGAACGCGCCCGCACTCGCGCTCTTACTCGCACGCGCATCGTTCTCCGCCGTCATGCTCTGCTCCACCACAAGCGCCAGCGCGCCGGCCATGCGCGTTCGAACTGTGCGCCAGCAAGTCCCGCGCTTTGCGCCAGTCCGCGCGCCTCTTCGATGGTGAACGCGGCGCGCACGCTGACCAGCGCGTCGTAGTGCACGATGCGCGACCGGCTCAGCACGCGCGAGCCAAGCCAAGCAAGCGCGAGTCCCGCCCGCGATCGGTCGAGATCCGTCACCGCCACGGCGACTTCCGCGGCCTCTTTCATGCGCGCAAGGGCGATCTGCGCGGTTGCCTGGTCGCAATGGTGCAGAAACAACGAGTTGATCACGATGTCCGCCCGCGCGGGAATCGCCTCGCGCAGCAGGTCGCAGCGCACAGTGGCAACCGTGATGTCCGCCGCCGCCGCCCGCGCCCGTGCGACTTCGAGCGCGTGGGCGCTCACATCGCACAGCGTCCAATCGATGTTGACCCCCTCACGCCGCGCGCGCTGGGCCATCGCGATCGGCCCGTCGCCTGATCCCGTCGCCACATCAAGCACGCGCAAGGTTCGACCGTTGGCATTCGCCTGGCGCGCGGTCGTTGCGATCCGCGGCCACAGAAGCCAGTGGCTGCGCGACCACGCATTGAGGCGCACAAGACCCGCGAGGGCGTGGTCGTGCTCGGTCCCGTCGATCGCGGGATCATCCATCAATTCGTCGACTCGGACGCGCGCGCGCATGGGCGGCTAAGGGTAGCAGGCGTGCGACCGAACTTGCCCTCCACGCGCAGCGGTCGACGGGGCGGATCATCCGGCCCACCGCATTCATGCCCACCGCAGAAAACCGCCGATCCATCCCGCCTCGGGTCGCAGTGGTCACCCTGCACGGCCCGTTCCGAGGCGACTTCTGATGAAACACTTTCTACTGCGTATTTTTTCTCTGTTCTGCGTGTGCACTCTCTCCGTTGTCACGCTCGCGGACGGCGGTGCGGCTGAGTCGCGCGTCGAGTCGCGCGCATGGGCTGGTGCATGGGACACCGCATGGAGCGACGGCGGCGGTCGCCTCATCCTCGAGCAGAGTGGCGACACCATCACTGGTCGCTATCCGCAGCGGGGAGTGCGCATCGAGGCGCGGGCTTCTGGCGATCAACTTCAGGGTCGCTGGTTTGACGGCGATCACTCCGATTCGTTCGTCGTCGTCCTGAGTCGCGACGGACAATCGTTCACGGGGCGTGATGACCGGTACGGATGGTGGAGCGGCATGCGCGCCAAAGCCAGTGGAAGCGCGCAGACACTGAGTTGTGCGACTCCGCGTGATGTCTTTGTCAATTTCGTCGCCGCGGCCAATAGGGCACGCGATGGAGACGAGGATTCCTGGGGCACTGCAGCGCAGGCCATCGAGTTCGACGCCGCTGCCGCGCCCGAGCCGCGCATGGTGCAAATCCGGAGAATCCGCGAACTGTTCAGTGTCATGGACCTCACCACCTTCCGCACCTGGGAGGTCGCCACCGACGAGCCGTCGGGCGTTCTCACGCTGGAGTTGCAACAACCTAGGTCGGACGCCGTCCTCAAGCTCACGATTCGGCGCGATGGCGCGGGCCAGTGGCACATCGTCATGCCCGGCACCGACCAGCTCGTCGCGGCGCGCAAGGCGCTCGTGGCAGGTTTCGGAGCGAATCCACCGACCGACCAGTCGTTCAAGAGCTTGCAGAGCGCGCGCGACGCCATGCGCTGTTTCCTCGTGGGAAGCGCGGACTGGGACGGCGAAGGTAAGGCGCTGGCGATGTCCACGCTCGACCTGAGTAGATTCCCGGAAACACTGCGCGACACCGACAGCGAATTGGTTGCTGGCTACCTCTTTCGCACCCTGCAGGCCATCAACTTCAATGGCCTGCAGTCGCTGCCGAACAACAGCAGCAGCCGCGATCCCGCAACGGTGTTTCGTCATCAACACGGCTCGATCGTGTTGGCGCCGACCGGCCCCGAGGCTGGAGCGCCTTGGAAATTCACCCCCCAAACCGTCGAGCAGATTTCCGAGCTGTACTTCGCCACTAGTCAGCTGCCGCCATCGACAACGATTCAATCGCCGCAGGGCTGGGTTCCCTCGGCAACCTACTTTCGCCTCCGCCAATTCGTGAGCGATCACGCGCCCTTCCTGCTGGGAAGGGTGAAGCGCATCGAGGTTTGGCAGTTGCTCGTGGTGCTGGTGGTCATTCCGATCACCATGTTCAGCGCGCGCCTGCTTTCGTTGTTGGCCTGCCGCCTCCTGGCACGGATTCCCGGTGTGGCCGCGACACAGCCGCGCTGGTTCTCATGGTCGGCAACCGTGTTGATCTTCGCGATGGTGGTGCGGACGCTGCCGATGCTGCTGGGCATTCCTGAGCGCGCGCGGGAGTTCACCATTCCCTACATAGGCACGCTGGTCACCATTTCGGGTGCGGTGGTGGCCTGGCACGGCGTGACGCTGCTGAGCGCGCTGCTGATGAAATTTGCGATGCGCACCGCAACAACCACCGACGAGTTGACCCTCAATTTGCTGAGGGCATGCTTGCGGGTGGCGATTTGCGTCGTGGCGGCGTTCGGCATTGCCTACTTCTTCGCCGTTCCGGCTTCGAACATGCTCGCGGGCTTGGGCATCGGTGGTCTTGCCGTGGCGCTCGCTTCGCGAGCCACCTTGGCCAATTTCTTCGGCGCGGGCATCCTGGTCGCCGATCGGCCGTTTCGCAGCGGCGATTGGATCCGCAGTCAGATGGCCGAGGGTGTTGTCGAAGCGGTGGGCATTCGTTCTACGCGCGTGCGCACCACGCAGGGCGATGTCATCATCGTTCCCAACGGCAACCTCGCCGACGCGACCATCGTCAACCAGGGCATTCGCAATCATCGTCTCATGAACATCCAGCTGACGGTGGTGGACGGCGCAAGTCCCTCGAAGCTCGAGCAATTCATCGAGGCGGTGCGCGCGCGTGTGCAGGGCGATCCGGCGTTCATCCCCCAAGAGACGAGCGTGGGAGTGATCGGCATCTTGGCCACCGGCGTGCAACTACAGATCAACGGCGCGCTCAGTGTGAATTCCGACGACGCCGAATTCCAGGCGAAACATGTGTTTCTCGTCGATGTGATGCGCACGGCCGACCAAATCGGCCTCAGCCTCGGCAAGGGCTTTGTTCGCGAATAGCCTGATTCGTCGCGGTTCATCCTGCATGGCGGTCACACACTCGCGGCAAAGCGAGTGGCTACATTGCGCGCCCCGCGTTTGGAGCCACCACTTATGCCTCGCTTGTTGCCTTTTTTTCTCGCTTGCTTGCTGTCCATCACTACCGCCTCATCTGCCGGCCAAGATTGGGCTGGCGTATGGGAGACCAATTGGCGCGAGGGCGGCGGGCGATTGATTTTCGAGCAAAAGGGCGATCTCGTCACTGGCCGCTACGGGCTCTACGACGGCCGCTTCGAAGGCACGGTGAGTGGATCGAAGCTTGATGGCCGATGGTTCGAAGGGGACCAGGTCGACCAGTTCGAGTTGGTGCTCAGTCACGACAAGCGCACCTTTGCTGGCAGCGCCGACTTGCATGGTTGGTTGACTGGACGGCGCACCAATGAGCAGGGCGTTGCGCCGACGATCGGTCTATCGACGCCAAGGGAAGCGTGGATGAACTTCGTGAGGGCGTGCAATATTGGTCGCTGCGGGGTCAGCGATTCGTGGGCAATCGCGGTACGCGCCGCAGAATTCGAGTCGCCAGCTGCCAAGGGAAACCGCGTCGAGCAACTGCGCCAGGTGCGCGAGTTCTTCGATGTCATCGACCTGACGACATTCCAATTGTCGGATGTCTTAAACGAGGCGCCTTCGGGATCACTGTCAGTGCGACTCGTGCAGTCGCGCTCCGATGCCACGCTCACCGTGACCATCCGAAGAAACGACGCGGGGGAGTGGCACATCGTCGTTCCCAACGATGAAGATTTGATGACGGCGCGCAAGTCGCTGTTGGCGAGGTATGGCGAAAACCCGCCGAGCCCGAAGTCCTACCAACTCCTGCAGAGTCCGCGCGACACCATGCGCGCTTTCCTAGATGGAATGTTCAACTGGGATCGCGGAGGCAAGGCGCTCGCGCTATCCACGCTTGACCTGAGCGCGTTTCCTGACTCGCTGCGCGCATCCGACTCGGGTCTGGTCGCGGCATACCTCGGGCGCGTGTTCGATCGCGTTGGGTTCATCGGTCTGCAGTCGATTCCCAACGACGGCGTTGTGCTCGATCCCTATGTCCACTTCGTTCACCCAGTCGGCTCGGTCGTCATCGCGCCCACGGGGCACGAACCTGGTGCTCCGTGGAAATTCACCACCGCAACCGTCGAGGCCATTCCCGACATCTACTTTGTCGTCGCCGATTTGCCGCCCGCAGTTGAGTCGCATCCTGACATTCTTGCGCCGATGGCCTACTTCGAAATTCGAAAGTTCTTCGAGGAAAATGCGCCGTTTCTCATGGGGCGAGTTGCGCGATTCGAGTTCTGGCAGGTGCTGGCGCTCCTGATCTGCTTGCCAACCACGCTGGTGCTTTCAAAACTCGTATCGCGCGTGTGCTGCTGGGCCCTATCTTCCATTTCCTGGATGCCGAAGACTCAGCCGACCTGGTTCGGTTGGGCGGTAGCGTTGCTGTTTTTCACACTGACGATTCAGCGGGTGCCGCACCTGATCGGCGTTCCCGAGCGTTCTCGCGAATTCTCGCTTCCCATCGTCGGGTCGGTGGTCGTCATCGCTTACGCCGGAGTTTGCTGGTATTTGGTGTCGATTGTTGGTGGGCTGCTCATCTCGCGCGCACAACGCACGGCGGGCTCGAGCGATGATCTGGTGGTCAATCTGCTGCTTGCTTGCGCGCGCCTGGCCATTATCGTTTCGGCGGCGCTCACCATTGCCTACCTATTCTCGATCCCGACATCGAACATCCTCGCGGGTCTGGGAATCGGCGGACTTGCGGTGGCCTTTGCTTCGCGCGAGACGCTTTCGAATGTCTTTGGCGCGGGCATCCTGGTTGCCGATCGTCCATTTCGGAGCGGCGATTGGATCAGTTCGAAGTACGCCGAGGGCTTCGTCGAAGGCGTTGGCATTCGCTCGACGCGCGTGCGCACGGCGCAGGACAGCATTATCGTGATACCCAACGGCAATCTTGCCGACGCGACCATCAACAACCTCGGAACGCGCAGGAGCCGGCTCATGGTCCTGCAGCTCGCGGTGACGAAGGGCGCGACACCGGAGAGGCTCGAGGCCTTCATCACGGCCATCCGCGCGCGTGCCGCTGGCGATGCGTCGATCATCGCGGACCGAACCGACATCGGCGTCAACAGCATGGACGGGGATTCGATTCAGATCCAGTTCACGAGCTATCTCAATGTAAAGTCCGACTCCGCAGAGATTGCTACCCGCCACGCGTTCCTGCTCGACCTGATTCGCATCGCCGCCGAGAACGGTCTGCAGTTAGGAAAGGGTATGTTCCTCAACGGCGACAAGAACTCTGCGGGCGGCAATGATGACGAGTGATTCACCTATGAAGGCCAACCCGATGACGCATACTTCAATCAACGCCCTTATTCATTCGCCGCGTCGGCTGCTCGCCCTCGCGATTCTTCCAGTCGCCGCGACTTCCCTTGCGCTATTCGCTGGTGGATGCAAGGTGGCGAACACCGCGCTGCGCGCTGACTTCGTCGACTTCAATTCGATCATTCAGGGCAACCAGACCCAGCAGATGCTGCTGAACCTCGTCCGGATGCACTATCGCGAAACACCTTTGTTCATGCAGGCGGGCGCGCTGACGGCTTCATATGAGTCGTCCATCGGCGGCAATTCCACCGCCACAATCCCTGTCGACGGCGATTCCGAATTCGGCCTTGAGATCGACTACAAGTTCTCCAGCAAGCCGACGATTTCCTACACGCCGATCGAAGGCAAGGCGTATGTGGATCAATTCATGTCCGAGGTCACGCCCACGACCTTCGCGCTGTTGGTGCGCGCGGGATGGCCGATCGTCAAGCTCAGCGAGTTGCTTGTTGAACGCGTCACTCTTCAGTCTGGCGAGGTGATGACGGGTCGTCCGAGCTCGGTTTCGTACCCCAAGTTTCAGGCCTTCTTTCAGACGCTTCAGGACGCCGAGGATGTCGATGAACTCTCCGTTGCACCTATGAAGGGCGGCGGATTTGAGCTCGTGGCCAGCAAGCAGACCATCGCCATCGAGAGTTTCCAGTTTCGCTCGCTGTTCTCGGCGATGTTCATGGCCGCGAGGAATGTCGACACGCCGCCGTCGCGGGCCAGCCGAACCAAGGTGAAGCAGGGAGCGGGCGAATTGGTCATCCGCGTGTACGACACGCCGCCGAAGGACGCGCTGGTGTTCGTCGAGTACACCGGCCACTACTACGCCATCGCCAACGACGACATCCGATCGAAGGACACGCTGGCGCTGCTCATGCAGTTGAGTCGTATTCAGGCCGGCCCCGCGTCACCGCCGCCGCTGATCACGATTCCCGCGCGCTAACTACAGGCAAAAAAACAAACAGCGGACGCGCAAGTCGCGTCCGCTGCTTGATTTCTGTTTGCAAGCAATTCGGCGTGAGTCAGTGGGTGTGGGTGTGCTCTGCGGTGGCGGACTTGGTCGCCTCCGGGCTCGCCAACACTTGCTCGCCTGGAAGAGCGGCGCGGCGCGAGGGCTCCTCGCGGCGGATCTCTTCACGGCGGGGCTCTTCACGACGAGGCTCCTCATCATCCTTGAGTCCACGCTTGAACTCCTTGATGCCCTGGCCAAGCGACTTTCCGACTTCCGGCAAACGACGGCCGAAGATCAGGAGGCCCAGCACAAGGAGGACCATTTCCATTCCGAATGGGTTGAAAGCAAGTACGGTCGTGACGACGTTCGACATAATTAATCTCCTAAACCGAGTATATCCCCGATTCCGCTTGCGGTCGAAGATGCGTTTGCCTCCCTGAGAAATGAAGAGAGGGGGTTCGGTCTCTGCGGACAGGTCCAAGATTTTCCCGATACAGTCCCAACCATGATGGATCGCACGTTTCTTGGCGGCATGCTTCGCGCTGCCGCTGTCGCCGCAATGGCGACGATCGTTTTGGCAGGATGCCGCACCAACAAGGAGATCCCGGCGGAACCCGGGATAACCGAGGGGCCGGCCCTCATTAAACTCGGACCTGGCGACCCTATGCCAGATGTGTCTGCCGCCTACGCGCGCAAGACCTTCTATCTGGAGCGCGCTGCCGACGAAAGTATCGGATGGTTCCAGAAGCCCTCGAGCAAGCAGTGGTTCCCCTTTAAGAACCAGGGCACCGCCGAGGAAGTCTGCACGCATGAGCAGGCCGCGGCAAGCGTGGTGGCGTTTCGTGATCTGATGACCAACTCGCCGAACTCGGGCGAGTTCCAGAAGAAGTTCTTCGAGCTGTTCGATGTCTGGCAGTCGGTCGGCTACACCGCCGATCGCGAAGTGTTGTTTACCGGCTATTACTCCCCGATTTTCCAGGCTAGCCGCGAGCCCGATGGGCGCTTCAAGTACCCGCTCTACACCCGCCCGACTGATTTGGTGTCGGATCCGGCCACGGGTCAGCCGCTGGGTCGCAAGATGGCCGACGGTTCGATTCAGCCTTGGCCGACGCGTACCGAGATTGATTCGAGTGGCATGCTCAAGGGCACCGAGCTGGTGTACCTCGAGAACCAACTCGATGTCTACATCATCCATGTCAACGGAAGTGCCAAGTTGATCATGCCCGACAACTCGGTCATGTTCGTGGGCTACGCGGGCAAGACCGACCGACCGTACTTCGGCTTGGGCGCGGCGCTGGTCGCGGCGAATGTCATCCCGAAGAATCAGCTTTCGCTCTCGTCGATTCGTCGCCTCTACAAGACGCAGCCCGACACGGTGAACCAGTACATCGAGAAGAACGAGTCCTATGTCTTCTTCACCGAGTATCCAAGCGACCGCTGGCCCGCGGGTTCGCTGGGCACGAGGGTGAACGAGGACGCGACCATCGCAACCGACAAGACGATCTTCCCGCGCGGTGGCCTCACCATGGTCGATACGCGCGCGAACACATTTACCCGTGGTTTGATCGAGTACAAGAACTTCATGTTCGATCAGGACACTGGTGGCGCGATCCGCGCTGCTGGCCGCGCCGATCTTTACATGGGTAACGGCGCAGCGGCCGAACTGCTCGCGGGCGGACAGGTCGCCAACGGCAAGATGTATTACTTCTTCCTGAAGCCCGAGTTTGTTACGCAGTATCCGTTGCCCGAGGCGGCCAAGGCGAAGGCCAAGCAGGCTGCGGCGGGAACGCCGAAGGTGCAGAAGCCAGCGAATCTCGCCAAGCCAGTCACCAAGACCGCGCAGGTCGGCGAGTCCAACGAGAAGTGAGTTGACGGTGGTAAGCAGGTGAATCCCGCGGCGCGCACGATTCGTGCGCGCCGCGTTCTTTTTACGGTGTCGATGCGCGCTCACGCCAACCGAGTCCGCGCTCGCGCCGTGCGGGATCCTTGGGCGTCCAACTGCGGTCGCGTGCGAAGTCGGGCCAGGGTTCGCTGTGAAGTTCGCTCGACTCGTCGGCCCACATGCGTGCGAAGGTGGCGGGGAAGGCGCGCGGTCGGGCGTAGTGCGCGCGAACGCTTTCGTTGGCGTGGTCGTGCTCGGTGGCGAAACGCGACTCATCGAGCAGGCTCCATGCTTCACCAGCAACGCAGCCGAGAAGAAACGCGGGGACGAGGATCGCCGCCATGCGCTTCACTGGTCGCGCCGAGAGTGTCCATGCGGGAAGTGGAGCGGTTGCGCGACCACATTCGCAACAGGTTGCTCGCGACTCGTGCGGATATCCGCAGTGCGGGCACTGACCGCGACGCGCGCGCCGATCGGCGGGAAGATGCACCCAGAAGATCTCGGCGAAGTCAGCCAATGGCGTGAGCCACCACAAGAAGATCGACGATGCGGCGGTCGCCACGGCGCTGAGCGCGATGGTGGCGAAGTTCGCACCGAATCCGCCGATCAGCGCGCGCGCCATGCAGTAAGCCACGAACAGAAACGCCAGCGACAACGCGAAGAGTGTCGCGAACGCCATTGCGTTTGCGTTGGCGGGAGCGCGATGGTCTTCGGGCGCGGCGTCGATTGGCTCCATGCCAGCACGATATGGCAGCGGCGTCCGCCCTACACTCCGCGCCCCATGAACGCGAACGCAGCAATACCCGCATTCGATTCCGATCCTGCGAACGATCTCGCGATCGATCTCGGCGGCGTGACCAAGACGTACTCCGGTCGCGTGCAGGCGCTGCAGGGAGTAGCGATGCAGGTGCGTCGCGGAGAGATCTTCGGTTTGCTCGGCCCCAACGGCGCCGGCAAGTCGACGCTGGTCAAGATCATGACCACCATTGTGCGCGCGACGACGGCGACCGGCACCATTCTCGGCGCGCCCGTTGGCCATCGCCCCACCCTCGCGCGCATCGGATATCTGCCCGAGCACCATCGATTTCCCCAGTATCTCACCGGGCGCCAGTGCGTCGAGTTTTTCGGTGCGATGAGCCTGATGCGTCGTTCAGCGCGACGGACGCGCGCGGCGGAAATGCTCGATGTCGTGGGCATGGCCGCGTGGGCCGATCGACGCGTTGGTACTTATTCGAAGGGAATGCAGCAGCGCACCGGTCTTGCGGCGGCGCTGGTGAACGATCCTGAACTGGTGATCCTTGACGAGCCGACCGATGGCGTCGATCCGGTCGGCCGCCGCGAAATTCGCGATGTGTTGCTGGCGATGCGCGATCAGGGCCGAACGGTGTTCCTCAACAGTCACCTGCTCGGCGAGGTCGAGCAGGTGAGCGATCGAGTGGCGATCATGCTGAAGGGCAAGGTCGAACGGTCGGGCTCGATGAGCGAACTCACCCACGACAGTCGCAAGTGGTGCGTGACGATCCAGGGCGAAGCGCCGGTGTGGAGCGCGGAGTTCGGCGCGGTTCTCGGCGCGGTTTCGAGCGCGCGCGACGAAGGTCGCAGCGTCATCGAGTTGAAGACCGATGACCTCGCGCTCGTGCAGGGACTCATCGATCGGCTGCGCGCGCAGGGGATCGCGATCGTCGGCGTGCGCGAGTCGCGCGAGTCGCTTGAGGATCTCTTCATGCGCCTGGTGCGCGATGTCGACGGACGCACCAAAGCGGTCGGTGCGGGCAACATCACTGGAGGGCGCTGACATGCAAAAACACGAGCTCTACAGGGATAAACTCACATTCGCCGACATCGTGGTGCAGACGCGCGCGCTGTTCGTGGCGGCATATCGCGAGCTCAACGCGCGCAAATTATTTTGGGTCGCGCTTGTGCTCAATGCGTTGGTGATCGGCGCCATTGCGGCGATCGGCATCGATGAGACGGGCATCTCCGTCTTCGGCTACCAACTGGCGATTCCCGGCGTGACCACGAAGCTCTTCCCCGATGGAAAGCTCTACAAAGTCATCATCTCGACTGTCGGCGTCGGGTTCTGGCTTTCGTGGCTGTCGACGATCCTTGCGCTGCTGTCGACGGCGTCGATGTTCCCCGACCTAGTGACGGGCGGCGTCGACACCATGCTCTCGAAGCCCGTTGGTCGAACGAGGCTCATCGTCACCAAGTTTGCAACCGGACTGCTCTTCACGGCGCTGCAGGTGAGCGTGTTCGCCGTGCTCGCGTTCTTGGTGCTCGGAGTGCGCGGCGGCGTGTGGGAGATCGGCGTGTTCGTCGTGGTGCCGTTGATGGTCGTCTTCTTCAGCTATCTCTTCGCGGTGCAGGCGGTGGTCGGGCTCGTGACTCGTTCGCCAATTGCATCGGTGATCGTGGCGTTGCTGTTCTGGATCTTCATCTTCCTGATTCACGCCGGTGAGCAATTCACGCTGTTTGGAAGCACTTTTTCGCGCCTTGAGATCGCGGGAATCGAAAAGAAGATCGCCTCGCTGCAGACCGAGGAAGCGAAGTCGGGACTGGTGCTCAAGCTCGAGGATCAGCGCGCGACCGACTCGAACTGGCAACTTGCCCATGGGATTCTCTTCGCGGTGAAGACGGTGATTCCAAAGACAACCGAGACGGCGGGGCTGGTGACGCGGTCGCTTGCGGTGGCGGCGGACATCGGTTCGGAGGATGAGGCGGAGGGCGACGACGAGAATGCGCGGCGCCAACGCGGATTTTTCCGATCGCAGTTCGTGACCGAGCGCAAGCTCAAGGCCGCGATCGATGAGGAGATGGCCAAGCGACCAGTTTGGTGGGTCGTCGGCACCAGCTTCGCATTCGAGTGCGTGGTTCTTCTGTTCGGCGCGTGGTACTTCCGTCGCCGAGACTTCTAGCCCCGAGACTTCTAGCACCGAGACTCTTATTACACGCTCGCCGCAGAACTGCGCGAGTTACTTGCCCAACTCGGCGCCGCGATCGCGTGCTGCCTTGAGTGCTTCGACCATGAGGCCGTCAACGCCGCCCGCGCGCGACGCGGTGTCGTCGAAGCGCAGCATGCCGGCGGCGGTGGTGCCGCCTTTGCTGGTGACTTTGGCGCGCAGGATCTCGGGTTCGTCCTTGGTTTCATCGAGCAGCGCCGCGGCGCCGATCAGCGTTTCGCGGGCGAGTGTGCGCGCGGTTTCGGGCGCCAGGCCGATCTCTTCGGCCGCGTAGGTCCACGCCTCGAGGAAGCGGAAGAGGAAGGCCGGTCCGGAACCGCTGACGGCGGTGACTGCATCGAAGAGTGATTCGGGCACGCGCACCGTCGAACCGACCGAGGCGAAGAGTTGTTCGGCGCGCAAGATGTCGGACTCGGTCACCTGCGCGTCGGAGGCAATGGCGGTAATGCCACGGCGCACGGCTGCTGGCATGTTGGGCATGGCGCGCACCACGCGCGCACTTGCGCCGAGTGCGGCGCTGATCGATGCGCTGCGCACGCCGGCCATCACCGAAATCACCAGCGGGCCGTCAGCGCGAACCGTGCCGATTTGGCTGGCCAGCATTGTGAAATTCTGCGGTTTGATCGCTATAACCACCATTTCCGCGGTAGCGACGGCATGAGTGTCGACGACGCGCAGGCCCAGTTCTCGCGCCTCGGAAAGGCGCGAGGCCTCGGGGTCGATGGCAGCGATCTCACTCGGAGCGGCGATGCCCGAGGCGATGGCGCCTCGAACGAGTGCCTGTCCCACATTTCCAAAGCCGACGATCACGAGTCGAGGAATCATTGGGGCAAAGTATCGAATTTCAGGGTCGCCGATTGGGCCTATCACGGGGTTCAACAAGGGGGCCAACAAGTGGGCCAACAAGGGGGGGTCGGACCAAGCGCGCCGCGGCAGCGACTTCCTGCGATACACTGCGCGCTTATGCCACGACCAGGCTTCAGCCCGCTCTACCAGCTTGACTTCGAGAATCCGATTCTTGAAATCGAGCGTCAGATCGACGCGATCGAGGAACGCCCCGACGCCGAACGCTACGAGGCTGAGCTTCGTCAGCTCAACCAAACGCGCGAGGGGCTTCTCCGCAAGATCTACGAGAACCTCACTCCGTGGCAGACTGTGCGCATCGCCCGCCATCCGCTGCGTCCGCAGACCAGCGACTATGTGCAGATGCTTTGCCGCGACTTCTGCGAGTTGCACGGCGATCGCACCTTTGGTGACGACCCCGCCATCCTGACCGGCTTCGCCCGCATCGGCTCGATGAAGTGCATGTTCATCGGGCACCACAAGGGGCGGACCGTCGCCGAGAAGGTCTCGGCTCACTTCGGCTGCGCGCATCCCGAGGGCTATCGCAAGGCGATGCTCAAGATGAAGCTCGCGGAAAAACTGGGTCTGCCGATCGTGACGCTTGTTGATACTCCGGGCGCGTACCCGGGCATCGGCAGCGAGCAGCGCGGCCAGGCGCAGGCCATCGCGGTCAATCTGATGGAGATGAGTCGGCTGCGCACGCCCATCGTCTCGGTCGTGATCGGTGAGGGCGGCTCAGGCGGAGCGCTCGGCATCGCGGTTGCTGATCGGGTCGGCATGCTTGAGCACGCTTGGTACTCGGTGATTTCGCCGGAAGGATGCGCGGCGATCCTCTGGAAGGAAGCCAACGAGGACACCAACAACCGCGCCGCCGAATGCCTTGCGTTGACGGCCAAGCGCAATCTTGAGAATGGGCTGGTGGATGGCGTGATCGCCGAGCCACTCGGCGGCGCCCACCGCGATCCGCGCAAATCGGCCGACAGCCTTCAGACCTGGATCGTCGACCGCTTGCGGGAGCTTTCTCGGGTCAACCCGGAGACGCTGGTTCGCCAGCGTTTCGAGAAGTTCCGCAAAATGGGAGCCTTCCGCGACGAGCTCGCGACGACGGCGCAGTGACCAACACGGTCGCGCCTGTTTCGTCGGGCTTTTTGACGGTTCACTCCGTCGCTGCTACGCTCCGCCCCCCCGAAGAGCGGATCGCGGTGATCGTTCTGACGGGGGAGAGAGAGACAATTCGTGGCGACTAAGAAAGAACCGGCCAAGAAGGCACCGGCGAAGGGCGTGTCTAAGACACCTGCCGCGGCGGCGAAGCCTGCTCCAAAGGCGATGGTTGCTGCGAAGGCGGTGGTCAAGCCTGCTGTGAAGCCCGCGGCCAAGCCTGTCGCGAAGACCGTGGCGAAGACTGCGGCCAAGCCCGTGGCTAAGACTGCGGCCAAGCCCGTGGTCAAGCCTGCGGCGAAGACCGCGGCCAAGCCCGCAGCCAAGACCGAGGTCAAGCCTGCGCCGAAGCCCGTGGTCAAGCCCGTGGTCAAAACTGCGGCCAAGTCCGAGGTCAAGACTGCGGCCAAGACCGCAGCCAAGACCGCAGCCAAGCCCGTCGCCAAGCCCGTCACCAAGCCCGCGGCGAAGTCCGCTGCGGCAACGAACTCCAGTTCAGCAGCCCCAGCGAAGGCCGCGCCTGTCGCCAAGCCTGAGCCGAAGCAGCTCAAAGCCAAGCCCGCGCCTGGCGATCCGCCGATTGTTCCAAAGAAGGGGCCGATCGATCTCAGCCAGCACAAGTCGGTTGCAGAGGCGGCGGCTGCCGTCGCCAATGCGCGCGGTGGAACTGGCGAGTACATGATGATCAACGGCCGCCGGGTGCGCGCGATCTCGACCAAGGGCATTGTCATCGCCAAGAAGTCGAAGTCTGCCACGGCGGTGCCGGTCGCACCTCCCAACGAGCAGGAAATTCGAGAAATCAAGACGAAGCTCAGCAAGAAGGAACTCGACGAGTACCGCTTGCTGCTGCATGCCAAGCGCCGCCAACTGATCGGCATGCTCAACGGCATGGAAGATGAGGCGCTGCGCTCCTCTGACGGCAGTTTGACCGGCGTGCCTGTGCACATGGCGGACATGGGTTCCGATGTGTACGAGCAGGACTTCACTCTTGGCATGGCCGAGACCGAGCGTGCGATCGTCAACGAGATTGACGCCGCGCTGCAGCGGATCGAGGACAAGACTTTCGGAGTCTGCCAGATGACGGGTAAGCCGATCGCGAAGGCTCGTCTTGATGCCAAGCCTTGGGCGAAGTACACCATCGAAGCCGAGCGGATCATCGAAGCCAACGGCGGCCGCTGATTTCTGCACGGACCTCTATGCCGGCCGACGAGCCTGACACGAATCCCGCGCCGATCGAGGCTGCTGAGCGTCCATCGTGGCGTTCGGCAGCGTCATGGTTTCGGCTTGTTGGCGTGTTTGCCGGTGGATTGGCGCTCGATCTGTGGTCGAAGTCGTGGGCGTTTGCCCATGTGGCGGGCTACCCCGTCGAACTCACACGCGAGCGCGTGCTTGATGATCCATCGTTCATGCTGCCTCACCACGGTCGCGTCGAGGCGCTGCCGTTTGGGTTGCTCGACTTCACCCTGGTGCTGAATTACGGCGCGGTGTTCGGCATCGGCCAGCATCGGCGCGAGTTGTTCATTGGGTTCACGATTGTGGCGACGGTCGCGGCAATCGCGCTGTTCGTGCGCGGGACGCGGCAGCGGATGCGCGTTGCGCATGTTGCGATCGGGCTCATTCTTGCCGGCGGCCTGGGCAATCTCTACGACCGCATCGAATACGGCGCCGTGCGCGATTTCCTGCACATGCTGCCGGGATGGAGTCTGCCCAACGGTTGGATGTGGCCGGGAAACTCGACGTCCGAAGTGTTTCCGTGGGTCTTCAACATCGCCGATGTGCTGCTGCTCACGGGGATGGGCTTGTTCGTGATTACGAGCTTTATCGAGGATCGACGGGCGAAGCTGTCGGCTGCGGCGGGGTGATCATCGCCAGCGCGGCGTCGAGTTCGAGAACGCAGGTTGAGTCGATCGACTCGGGGAGGTCCTCGAGGCGATGCGCCATT
>Ga0114978_10001778_pt1 | contig 18105 bp, 16 predicted proteins | sample S_140212_EF_Meta_FD_87027 | JGI IMG/M metagenome (GOLD analysis project Ga0114978, IMG submission 87027) | Freshwater microbial communities from Lake Simoncouche, Canada to study carbon cycling - S_140212_EF_MetaG | ecosystem: Environmental > Aquatic > Freshwater > Lake | place: Lake... | reverse complement strand
TTGCCCCTGCATACATTTTCATAACTACATCTTTCAATTGGCTTTCATATTCCTTATACTTGCCCTCGAATTCCTCTGTAGTAGCAGTGGTATTGACATCCAGCCATGTTTGTGCTTCCTTCACGCATGTATTGACCAAATCCACATTGGCTTGCCCAATCTTATCTGCCACTTCTTTATTATCCAACTGATTGCGCCAATTATAAATGTAGGACTCTAGCTTGTTTTTCGCCTCTACACGCTTCATGCTGGCTTCGTCCTCTTGCTTCAGACGTTCTGCTTCCTTGACCATCTCTTCGATTTGGTCTTTGGATAAACGACCTTTGTCGTTTTTAATGGTGATTTTCTCGGTTTTACCCGACGACTTGTCACAGGCAGATACATTCAGCATACCATTGGCATCAATATCATAGGTGATTTCCAATTGCGGAACACCTCGCGGTGCTGGCGGAATACCCGTCAATTCAAACTGGCCTAGCAAGTTACAGTCTTTGGTGAATGAGCGTTCGCCTTCAAAGACCCGTACAGTGGCGGCGGGCTGATTATCAGCGTAAGTACTAAAGGTTTGTGTTTTCTTGGCTGGAATCGTGGTATTACGCCCAATCATGACTGTCATCACATTGCCGGCTGTTTCAATACCAATCGAAAGCGGGGCTACATCCATCAAGAGAATTTGATTGAGGGATTCGGACTTGTCACCGGAGAGAATAGCACCTTGAATGGCTGCACCTATGCTGACCGCCTCGTCTGGATTTACCGATTTACACAACTCTTTGCCATTGAAAAAATCAGAGAGGAGTTTCTGGATTTTCGGAATACGTGTTGAGCCACCCACCAACACCACATCATGAATTGCGGATTTGTCCATCTTGGCATCCCGCAAGACCTTTTCTACCGGATCCAAACAACTGCGAAAGAGATCGCCGCACAGCTCTTCGAACCTAGCACGCGTAATGGAAGAATAAAAGTCTTTGCCGTCGTAGAAAGCATCGATTTCAATATTGGCGGTGGTAGATGTACTCAACGTACGTTTGGCCCGTTCGCACGCGGTTTTCAAACGGCGTAGAGCACGCTGATTGGTGCTGACATCGGATTTAAATTTACGTTTAAACTCTTCAACAAAATGAGTGACCATCCGATTATCTAAATCTTCTCCGCCTAGATGGGTGTCACCGCCGGTTGCTTTTACTTCAAACATGCCTTCATCTATGGTAAGGAGACTGACATCGTAGGTGCCGCCCCCTTTATCGCTTACTATAATATTACGCTCTCCTTTAAAATTTTTGTCGAGTCCAAATGCCAACGCCGCTGCGGTAGGTTCGTTAATAATGCGAAGTGGATCAAGACCAGCTATCACAGCTGCGTCACGTGTGGCTGCTCGCGAAGCGTCACTGAAATATGCAGGTACTGTAATAACTGCCTTGGTAACTGTATGACCTAGATATGCTTCAGCAATATTTTTCATTTCCGACAAAATCATTGCAGAAATTTGTTCAGGGTAATATGTAGTTCCATTTTCTAATTGAACCATCGGTTTATCATTATCATCAGGAATAACTTTATAAGCCAAATGTTTCAATTCATTTTGTACAACTTGGTCGGAAAACTTATGTCCCATTAGTCGTTTAATATCATAAATTGTGTTAGCAGTGTTTTGTGCTGCTTGCGATTTGGCTGAATCGCCTACTAATTTTTCAGTACCGTTAAATGAAACCCAAGAAGGAGTAATTCGATTACCTTGTGAATTAGCAATTACTTCAGTTTTCCCGTGACGAAATACAGAAACACAACTTGTACAAGTTCCTAAATCGATACCGACTACTACTGATGATGACATCTTATATCATCATATAAAATCAAATCTTTAAATATTTTTTGGAACATATATATTTTTATTGATTATATTATAAAAAATATAAAAAATATAAATTTATATATTTTATAAATGTCAAGAAATAAAAGTTGTAACTTTCCAGAGTGTATGAAACATGGCTTCAACCTGAAAATAAGACGGATAAAATGGTCGAAGTAGTTCAATTGTTTTACGACCAACCTTTTGAAAATGTTCAAGTGATCAAAACACCAGCCAACCTTTAACCATGAACTGTTCGATGGCTTAACCTGCTTCGCTTAAAGGTTGTTTTAAAGACCTTCTTATATTTTCTACTCTTCTTATAGTGCCCTTTTTTATATTTGCGTGTCTTGTTTTTTCTAATATACTTTTTAGTATAGTTGTGTTTTTTACCGCCAGCTGGTGGCACGGCAATCGCACACGAGGTTATAGAACTGTCGACAATTGCGTTCTTACTCAAAGCACAATCAATGGATGATTGTTTTAACATGTTTAAATACGGTAAAAATGTATTATTTGATGTGACCATTTTCTCATAGGTGGCTACCTCGTCGGGCATTAAATATAATGTTGACGTTATGTTTCTATCACCCTCTGGTAACTCTTTATGAGAACAATTTCTTCTACCCCGACCAATAATTTGAAATAATTTTGACATGGTGGGCGGTTTACTTAAAAAATGAACAAAGCGAATATTCTTCATAGAAATACCTTCTGCGGCGGCTGAATTAATAATTATGACTTGTATATACTGGCCGTTTTTATTTTCATTTTGTTTAAATACCTCCAATTGTTTTTTACGTATTGTTTCATTCAAACATTTACCTTCATTACCAACTAATAATTCTGGATTATATTGACCGGTTTCGTATTTGTCTTCACCTGGTTTACTCGTTCCGCTAGAACAACCTGTAAACAATACATATCGGTTGCCTGGCGTTGAAGGTAATGTTAGTTCACTAAATTGTGTAAACCCACCATTGAGCTGTAAAGCTCTTATAAATGGTATATTGTCTTGTAAAAACTCACTATAAACAATGTGTAATTTATCCATATTAGTTAGTATGGTTTCTATAATATTCGCCATTTTGGGACTATACATTTGAAGAGCTGGAAGTCGTAAACTGTTTAATCGGTGATCTTCTGGTATAACTCCATCTTTAGGTGGCGGTGTCCATATTGCTGATTTATAACCAGATAATTCTTTATATACTGGGTGTTTATATAAATTGGTATAATTGCGTACATAACCACCACCATTAAAACTTGATGTATTCATCTCCTCTGTATCCATATCCATTCTCAATTTTAATAACCCACTAGCTGCTCTCTCTTCCGACGGACCACGCATATTTTGTAATATTTTTGCTGCGAATCTTTCTTCTAATGGTCCAGCAATCGCTACACGTGCACGTTTATCTTCTGAATCTTCTGATTCTTCGGCTTTGCGTTTATCCGCTTTGCGTTTATCCGCCAAATTTACAAATTGAAAATCTTCGGATTGTAACATAACAGGGGTGAATTGTGTTAAATACTCTAATAATCCTGGGTAAGCAAATTGTTGTATACTATTTAATCTAATACTTTTAATAGATTCGGTTACAATATTTTCTATTACTGTTGCTTCATCATTTATCATAATTTTACTCGTTATTTTTGCAATCGCGTCTATACTTCTTTGTAACTCTTTTTGGTAATCAGACAACTCTAATTTTTTTACACAAAATAATGGTTTTTTCTCGTTGGATTCGCCTATAATACATCCATAATCAGGTGGTATTATTATGTTTGGAAATAAAGATTCAATGTTACTGAAATAAGACGTTAATCCGATAATGCGTGATTGAATAACATCAAGAGATAATTTATTAAAGTCATCTGCGGATTCGGTAAATAGTGGCGTTGTTTCACGTGTCACCTCTCCATAATATGTTTTCAGTAGTGATTCAAACGCATCATTTGAAATAGCATCTGATGACCGAGATACATAGCCAGGTTGACCAGTTGTATTTATAAATTTACTCGGGCATTTATAAATAAACTGTTCATCTTTTCTAAATATATGTTTAGTTATAGTTTCGTCTAATGGTTTTTGGGGCGAATTCACTTTCCATGAAACGATGTCACCGTGAATGATATTAAATAATACAGCCAATTCAAATGGGGTATTTACAACGGGTGTGCCGCTTAAACAAACTATTTTTGCATTTTCTAACTTTCTTAAATGTAAATAGATTTGATAAAATGGATTATTGAGTCTATTTTCTACTTTTTTTTGAAGAAATTCCCGTCCTGGTGCTTTTGATAAATTAAATTCAGCTTTGGCCAGCTCTTGAATACTGTTAACGATTTTAGATACTAAAATTTGCGATTCGTCAATAATAATTAAACTATCTTCAAATTGGCTATAATCAGCATCAGATTTAAAATATTGTACAACACCGTTGGATGTAACAATATTAAATTTGTTATTTATGTTGCTTAATGGTTGTTTTTTATTATCAGGAACATTATTTGTATAATATTTTATTTCGGCAGCAGTTAAATCGCCACATTTAGTATAGTCATCTTTAAAATTTTCAACGAGTGATGCGCCTAGTAGAATTGTTTTGCTCATCGATTTAACATGATTCGCGATGTTTATGGACGAACATGTTTTACCAGAACCCAGCCCATGCCATAACAAAAGGCCTCTATACGGCGTATCATCATTAATATATTCTGCCACAAAATTTTGTTGTACGTGAAGACCAAACGCTCCAGCACAATTAGCAGTTCTAAATTGCTCTTCGTATAATCCTATGTTTCTTAAATACATATTACGGAAAAATTCATTAAAATACGGTGAATTGATTGGGGCAAAACTATTCGGTGGTATATCATCCACTTCCATCTGTATATTATAGTATTGTATAAAAATAAAAATAAAAAAGTTACCTAAAAATTGATATGATATAATAGAATGTAATTAAGATTATTATTATAGTATAATGGAACTCGTCATTTTAAATCAGTTATACACAGAATGGGTATGGCGAAACCCACTTACAAAAGAAGTAGATACAGAGATATCTATAAACCCTTCTCACCATCATTTATTTCATGGCGATATCTACGACGATATAACAGAAGAGCTCATTACACCATCGCCTTATAGAACCCAAAAAGATATTTCTTGTATTCTCGATTATAAAGGTTCAACCCATGGACGCTCAAAAGATAAATTATTCTATAGATGTATCCCGGACGATAAAACATTGCCTCAATTTCTGGTGGCCTATCAACCGAAGAGCACTGGCTTTGATAAAACTAAAATAAATAAATATGTGTTGATACAATTTAAAGAGTGGACCGCTGAAGAAAAACACCCGATAGGCACTTTGACAACGATGTTGGGCGATGTAGACAATTATGATGCTTATAGTGAATACCAACTGTATAGTAAAGGATTGGTCATTTCGTTAAAAGAGTTTAATAAAGAAACATTATTTCTGAAAAATAAAAAAGCACAAGATGCTCTCATTGATTCTATATGTGAACGCTATCCAATGATTGAAAATAGAACGCATTTAAATATATTCTCTATCGATCCTGAAGGCTGTACAGATATTGATGATGCGATTGGTATTGTTGAACATTTAAACCATACTATTATAAGTGTGTATATCGCCAATGTACCACTTATTCTTGACCAGTTTAATCTATGGCAGCATCTCACCGATAAATGTTCTACTATTTATTTGCCAATGCATAAACTACCTATGCTACCGCCGATTTTATCTGACACTGTATGTAGTTTATTGGAAGAGGAATTACGGTTCGCGTTTGTAATGGACACAATGCATAGCAGCAGCAGTGGCGTATTGTCACTGCCTACATTTAAACCCGTACTTATCAAAGTTAGCAAAAATTACGTTTATGAAGAAGCGGATTTATTAGCCAATACCGATTATCAACAACTGTTAAAACTAACACAATCTATTGATCGAAAAATAATCGATAGCCACGATTTAGTAGAGTATTATATGATTTATATGAATTGGCAAGCTGCTTTGAAGCTGGTTGATTATAATTGTGGTATTTTAAGGTCGGCCCATATGAAATCGGCCCATATGAAAGAAGAAGAAACAAAACTAAATTCGTTACCATCAGACATAACTAAATTTATTACCAATTGGAAATATGCGGAAGGTCACTATTGTACTATTGAAAACAAAAGCTCACACGATCTAGTGGGTACAGGGTATGAAGTATATACGCATATTACATCACCTATTCGCCGTTTAGTAGATGTGATTAATATGACTTTACTACAGGAAAAATTAGGATTGATCAAGTATAGAAATGTGGAAGCGGTAAAGTTTTGTGAAGTGTGGTCTTCAACTACAAAAGTAGATTTTATGAATACATCCATGAAAAATATTAAAAAAGTTCAAAATAATTGTACGTTGCTAGCACTCTATATTAAAAATAAAGAATCTAGAAAAAATCATTCAGTTATCGGCTATATAGTAGACATGTCTACCGATAACAACAATAACAACAATAACAACAATAACGACAATAAAAAAATTAAACATAAATATGTCTACACTGTCTATGTACCAGATTATAAAATGGTTTCTACATTCAAGTCAAATGATTTGATGGAACCTTATACGAGTTGTAAATTTACATTACATCTGTTTATGGATGAAGCAAATTTAAAACAAAAAATTAGACTACAAAAACGAACATTGTAGGTTAGAGAAAAGTATTTAGTTCATTTACATATTTATCTTTTTACTTTTTATTTTTTACTTTTTATTTTTTTGAGGTTAAAATCATGTTTTTTTATGAAATGTCACGTATTTCAATTCTACCATAATAGGACTTGCATTCTCTTGTGGCTTCGATAGCATCAAGAAAGAGCTCTCTTGTAGTATACATAAAATGTTTCCACTGACATTCACAATGTTGGCCGGCAGGGTAGGGACATGGATTGTCGTTGTCATGGTTATAACAATATGTGTCTACTGGTGTATCCAGCAAATCATTTTCTTGCCACGCGTGCGGTGATTCCGCTTGTATTTCAAGAATTTCTTCTTTCAATCTTTTTATTGAATTTTCAAACATTTCTAGTGTACCTTCAAACGTGTAATAAGTGTCTTGGTACATGATATCTTGCCGTTTGAAGATAAAATAAGCCACCAATTCATCTGGGTATTCTTTTTGAAGTTGGGCAAATCGATCAGGGACGATATGTTGTTGGTTAGCCATTTTATAATTTATAATTTATAATTTATAATTTATAATTTATAATTTATAATTTATATTTAGTTTTAGTTTTAGTTTTAGTTTTAGTTTTTTTTTATAACAAAAAAGTATTTCAATTTTATTTTTGTTTTTATATTTTTGTTTTTATATTTTTGTTTTTATATTTTTGTTTTTATATTTTTTTTTTTATATTTTTGTTTTTATATTTTTGTTTTTATTAAATATAGCAGTAGTGATACGTATCTATGCCGTTAGTATCCACGACCTCTTCCAATGGCCCACCAAACAAGTGTTGTTAAACAACTGCTCCGTACTGATAACGGAGCAATTCCTTTTCAATCCAGTCGATTTCTTGGTCAAAGACCCAGTCCCAATATGAGACCGAGTTCAAGTCATCAACTATATCATCGTCAGGTGCTTTCGTTTCTTGAAGAACGGCACTGCGAGCATCACGCCGGTTGCGTGCATACATGTCATTCTCCTTTTTTTTAAGGGAGTTGACGCGTTTAACCGCCATCTTTTGCGCATACCGAATTTGCTCATCCGGCGTATATTTCAACTTTGTATAACGATCTCTGTTGGACTTTTTATCCCGACCACTGCCGAACCGACTGCAAGCGGAATTGCCAAGATGTTGCTCATAATAATCAAACTCTTCATCATGCTCCTTATAAAATACATAGTCATCCAAAATTTCAAGGCTTTCGATATATGCATCAGATGCATAAAACGGTGAATCCATGTCAGACGGATGCTCAAAGCAGAGTTTATCAGTGTTGAATTCCATTCTGTTTCAGTTTTTGATTGTTTGATTGTTTGTTTGCTCGTAAAATACTTATTATTCTATTGTAAAAAAGCAATTCAATTTTTTATACAAAACAAAAAACAAAAAATTATGTAAACAAATGTAAATTCATAGAACCACGAACCAATAAGATATACACTAATGTATGTATGACTAAACCACGTGTTGTGGGGCAACCGTACCTGTCTGCGATTTTACCTAAAAGTCCGCCCAACACGTTTTGCGTGAATATATATGTGTATGGATGTATTACTAAAATAAAAATAAATGCCGAGAAGATACTAATCTGCCATTTCTTATAACTGGAATCTGACATTCTAGTATAGTATATACGTATATAAATATTCACGACAAAGGTTGCAAATTATTTTTTCGTTTCCGCTGACCGCATTATCTGAACAATTTTTACAAAAGTACCTTCACCAGCATCGCGGTCATATAAACGCGAGTCTACAAAGTCGCCGGTCAAATTAGTTTTTATAGGTTTACCTCCATAACGATCTATATATCCGGCACTGGCTACTTTTTCGGATTTATTTAAGTTTACAGGCGAAAGGTATGAAGCGAATTCTGACGCAAATGCAAACGGCCCATTGTATTGTGTTCCTAATACCAGTGCATCCAACAATTGGCCCTTGTTTAATCCTTTAATATCAATGTTAGTGCTCATTCTTTTTCTTCTGATGTATATTTAATTATAACTGAAATATTCAAATCAATTTTTAAGGCGGGGTCCAGTCCATAAAAGCAGCAGGATGTTTTGCCCACATGTGCTTTACCAGCGACAATTCACTGTCATATTTGGGATTAGGTGTATTTTTACATAGTAAACATATAAAATGAACATGGGTCAAATGTTCTTTTAATTCATCTTCAGTAAAAACAAAATAAGAATCACAATATTCGCATATTACTTTTTTGCTTGGTGCGTCCTTCACTAAAGATGACATTATATAATGTTATATTTATTTCTTTATATCATTATAATTATTAATTAATTATGGTTACACTTTTCTCAAAAGTATGTTTTGGTCCTTGTTTCAATTGTTTCGCTAATGTGTTGCTATATGTATAAACTCTGATTCGCCACCACATACTTCAACGTCAGTCTAGGTATTTCCTTCAACTTTTCCAAGAGGGTCATATTGTTCATCACTTCACAGACCTTTTCAAACTCTTTGACAATATTATTTATTTTTAATATTGCTTTAATAAATTCACCCAGAAATATATTCTTCTCTACTTTTACGATATTAATAACTGCTTTACATTCTGCCTCATTGGTAGCATTACACCAATGAATAACATAATTCATTAAATCAAAATGAATGTCATAAGGGGAACCCGTGTCGACTTCTTCACTTAATTCCATCGAATAATAACGTTCTAGCATTGTAAACATATCTTTCGCCATATCATTCAGCTCTAATTTGAATGTATTGGGATTATGGGTTTTAATATCATCGCTGACTGAAACGCTTGTGTAGCAGGAGAAGAGCGAAACGATATCTATGGTGGATAAGGCGGCAAATCCATCTGTCATGGTATACATATCCGCAAAGACCAGTGGATGAACTTCTTGAAGTTGTGACGCAATGCGACCTTTATCAGATAACTTATGGTCTATATTGATAAAACCACTTATGGATAATATTTTTTCTATCTGGTCAACACAAAAGTAAATATACCCAGCAGAATTTTTTTGGTTTTTCTTGTTGCGTTCTAGTTTCTCTACTATTTCATTATACGTCGCAAATTTCTTCAAATCCGCTTCCAATGTTTTATTTGCTGCTTCAATAGAAGTCATATCTGTGCGCAACTTTCTTTTGGCACTATTCGTGGTAGAAGGTAGTAACGTTATAATATGATTATAATCCGTCATTACATATAATGGTGTTTTACACGTGTCTACTATTTCTCTTTTAAGAATCAGTTGTATTTCCAAATCTTCTTGGACTTGCTCGTAATAGGCAATTTCCTTTTTAATATCCGATGCCAATAAACTTTGTTCTACAAATTTATTCACTACATTTCTATCAGATGTAGTTGCTAAAATATTGAGTAACAGATGAAAGGATACTTTAAATTTAGAGGTGAGTGTTTGCGGGGCACCCGTGAGCATGTTTTTATAATCTGTATTTAATGGTATTTCAAACAAATTACTACAGTGAATAACGTGACCTATTGTATCTAGTCCTCGACGACCAGCCCGCCCTGCCATTTGCGTATATTCGTGTGGATAGAGTTGGCGCATAGTGCTACCATTAAATTTGGTCAAGCCAGTAAAGATGACTGTCTTGGTGGGCATATTTATACCCACTGCAAATGTCTCAGTCGCACACAAAAGTTTAACAAACCCTTTTTCAAACAACAACTCTACCATTTCGCGCAATACTGGCATAATACCCGCATGATGAATAGCAATACCTTTTTGTAAGAGTTGAACAATTTCTTTGTATTCTGGTAACTCTATATATTCTTTGTAATTGGGCAACTTATTGGAAAGAATATGTCTACATTCGTGTTCAACCAACCCTGGCAAAGGACTATTTGCTTCAAATAGACTGAAACTGATTTCCTTGGCAGTTTGTTCAACTTGCTTTCTGGAAAATATAAAACAAATAGCCGGCAGCATCTCGTTTTTATTTAAATAGCGCAAGAGTTCATCCAACACATGTTGGCGTTTACAATGGATATCGTTATTTGACATGAAATTCAATACATTTTGAACGCGTTGATAATTTTTCTCATTATACGAACCATTAGATTCGGCAATGACAATCGGTATGTTATGAAGAGCGGGTAAGTTTTTTTCAATTGCTGTATCTTTGGCACGTTTGAACGTTTTGCTCGGCATAGAGAGCCACATATAATGTGTGAGCGGTACAGCACGCTCATACGTAGAAGCCAAATACATTTGCTTAATCGGCAGACCTTTTTCTATCGCTTGTTTATTCTTTTCTTTTTCAATCCATGAGGCAAACCCTTCGGGCTTATCTAGAGTGGCCGACAGCATAATAAGTTGTACTTGAGGTGGTAGGAGAAGAATGGCTTGTTCCCAGACAGAACCGCGTTCAACATCATTGATATAATGAACTTCGTCAAAGATGACAGCAGCCAGGTCATTGGCAAAGTCCATTTTAAAAGGCAATTCCGACTGCTGCTCTGGCGGTCGGGGCGTATCATTAGTGGGCGTATCGTCCGCCAGAGCATCAGTCGGAATTGCCCATAGTGTATTACGCAGAATCTCTGTCGTCATAATCAGTACATCTGCGTCAGGATTATCTTTACAATCGCCAGTTAAAATTCCGAAGGAAATGTTGGGAAACTTGCGACGGAAATCGTATAATTTTTGATTGGATAAGGCTTTTATCGGCGACGCATAGATAACCTTTTTATTCTTTTGTGTGAAATATTGTATGGCAAATTCAGCTGGTAATGTTTTACCGGAACCCGTATGTGCTGTCACCAACACATTGTCTTTGTCTACTATGGCTTTCACTGCCCATTTTTGAAATGAACTCAATTGGAGTGGTGAGAAGGATTGAAAATAGGTGTCATAGTCTTCTGACTTGAACGGTTTATCGCACATAATCACCATTTTATAGTTTGTTATAGCTGTATATAGTATTAAATTTAAGTAATATATACATTTCAATTTATTTTGTTAATCGTGCTTTCATTGATAGTAGGCAAAAAATAAATTACTAGTTCAAATGATTTAAAGACAATCGACAATAGTAGAGTATAACAAGGCAAAATGTCAACCCAACGTTCAACTGGAGTAGTCAAGTGGTTTAATAACAAGGCTGGATATGGTTTTCTGACAGTGATGGGGGATGGACAAACACCGGAAGATGTTTTTGTTCACCATTCGGAAATCCAGGTTGAAAAGGATCAGTATAAGTATCTTGTTCAAGGTGAATATGTAGAGTTTGTTCTCTCGACCGATGCTGGAGACCACAAGTGTATGGCGACTGTTGTGCGTGGAGTGAATGGCGGCCGGTTGATGTGTGAGACGCGATCAGATCGTGCGCCACGTGTTTTTTCGTCGCATGATAATACTAATACTAATACTACTCGTGATCGTCCTAGTTTTCGTGGGCGTGGTAGTAACGGCAGTAGCAGTAATCTAACGCGAGGAGGTCAACATAGTTCGCCTTTGCGTCAAACAGAAGATGATCAGGTTGAATGGTTGTTGGTGAAGCGTACAAAGCCGCATACAACGACGACACGCGGTCGTGGAGGCGGTGGCGGTGGCGGTGGTCGTGGAGGTGGACGCCGACCAATGGCCGAGTTGTCGTAAAACGAGTGAGCAATAAAAAATTATATATTATATTATTTATAATATATAAAACAGAATGTCTGCTAAATTAAAAAAATGTGTTTCGCCTTGTAAAGGCATTGTATTAAATAAATGTAAATTACCTTTTTGTAATTATGTGAACAAAACACGAAAGTATTGTACGTTAAATCGTAAAGGATATCAGCTTAAGCAAGATGAAAGAGGTTGTAATATTTATCCTATAAAGAAAAAGGCAAATACACCAAATCGTCAGAATACGAAAACGAATATAACTGCTGTTTTAATCAATAAATTAAAGCAGGCCAAAGAAAGAGTATTCACAAGAAAGGTTCAAGCACTACGTAAAAAACACGCAGAGAAAAGAATTAAAAAATTTATGCTGAATCCAGTGGTGCGTGAGAAAAGCACGGCCATGTTTTTAAATAGCATCTGTTCCGATTCTGGCGTATGTATTGCATTTGGTCAAGAAGCCTCGAAAATTAAAAAGTTTTTCAATAATTTTACCGATTTTACATATCTACATGGACCTATTAAAAGAATTGGTGTCGTTTCTGTAAATGGTTTTATTTATGAATTGGCATATAAACGTCAAAATTACAATGCGTATGCGATATTAAAATCAACCGCAGCTGGTGATAGAGATAATCTCATGTATGAATATTTTGTCGGAACCGCAGTAAATGTATTTAGTAAACAGTTTCCGTGTTTTGTTGAAACCTATGGGTTGTTTGAATACGCTTCATATGCGGATTGGGCAGCGTTGAAGGATGCTAGACCGAATAAAGAACATGTTTTGAAGAATAATTTATCTTTAAAGCCGGCACCCACATTCGATAACTTAAATGACGGATGTATTAAATCAATACTACAGTGTATACTTATTCAACATCTGAAACAAACGGACCATTTAGATAAATGGGTAAGTATTAAAAGAGGTGTTTTTATAAATAACGATTTAATCCCTATATTATATATTATTTATTTTTCATTAGTGTCATTGGCCACACAATTTACGCATTATGATTTACATGCGCAAAATGTATTATTATATGTGCCAGATGAGGATAAATATATCGAGTATGTATTTCATGAACGCCAAGCAGGTAAGGTACCTAGACTGGTAAAATTTAAATGTGCATTTATACCAAAAATTATAGATTATGGTCGTAGTTTTTATTCATTAAACGCACATGATAATTCGGATAAAATTTATGAAAAATTATGTACGATTAATGAATGTAAGCCACGGTGTGGGATAAATTATGGATTCGACTTGATGAATTCGGGTGACTATCATATTAAAAGTCGACAGAATAACGTAAGTCACGATTTGAGATTATTGGCATACTTGAGAAATTATATTCGCAACCCCATTTATAAAGCAAACAAACCAATTAAAGATTTATTTAATTCTGTTGTTTGTACTGGTGAGTTTGGAACACCAGAAATTACTGCTAGCGGTTTACCCGCTAAAATAAATAACATATCGGATGCGTTGTCGTCGTTGAGTGATATGGTTATGGGCACAGAACCCAAATTATCAAATACACTCTATTCAGGTTCAAAATATACCTCTTACGGTGAACTTCATGTCTACTCGGACGGTCGGCCTATGAAATTTATTAAGAAATAATTCAAATACTTATATACTATAGTAAACTATATACTATAGTATAAAAAATAAAATTGATTTAAAGATAGTCGCCCTACATTATGTAAACAGACTACAATGGCAGAGCCAGATGCAAAAGAAGAAGAAAATACTCTCACCACCCAATTTGACGGCATTGTTACTACTTTGTCCGCATTTCGTACCCAGATAACTGCTTTACAACATCAACTTCGTGTACTTGAACGGTCCGTTACAAAAGAAGTAAAAACTTTGAGAAAGGATGCTCTAAAGAAAAAGGCGAAGGTTGCGCGTAAGCCTTCTGGATTCGCCAAACCATCGCACATCACAAAGGAACTATGTTTATTTATGAAATTGCCGGAAAATACGGAAGTAGCACGTACTGAAGTGACACAATATGTCATCAAGTATATTCGGGACCATAATTTACAGCATACTGATAATCGTAAAATTATTATGCCGGATGAGGCATTGAAACAACTACTGGATATTAAAGAGGGCGATGAAGTGACGTATTTCAATATTCAAAAATATATGAATAAACATTTTCAAAACAACCTTTAAAAAAGGTTGGGCCAAAACAACTCTCAACCAACCTTTAAAAAAGGTTGTACCAAAGCAACCTTGGGCCAAAACAACCTTTAAAAAAGGTTGTACCAAAATGTAGTAAAGGTTTACCTTGTAAAAACGTATAGTGTTATCACACTTATAGATATCATTATTAATTGCTGTAGTATCATCAACAATTTGCCATATACTGAATTTGGTAAAATATCGCTGATACCAACTCCTGCTTGTATTGTTGTGCTAAAAAGAAAAAAATAAATTATTGATTCTAATTTTGATTCACCCTTATAATGTTTAGATTTATTTTGTTCATTATTATCAAAATGTATTGAAAAATAGTAATAAAAAAAAGCAAAAAATAGTATACAAAATAAATGTATTGCTACTGTCTGTACAACTTTTCTCATTTATATATAAACATATCAATATATTTAATGCCAACTATTTATTAAATATATAGGAATTACCATCGTAAAAGTCGACGGTGTAAATAATAAATAATTAATTAAAAATGTAACTATTTATTTATTATAATTTTCAACGTCTTCTCGTATGGCGTGATTTTTTATGTTGGCGTTTGCATCGTGTAGAACGTTTGGATTTTCTGGATCGACGGCGTTTGCTGCCCCCAAATATATCATGTGGATTTAACTCTTTAGGATTTTGAACCTGATCATATTCTTCCTTTCTTTTTTGTTCAGCTTTTTTCGCTGCCGCGCGATCTCTTTCACCAATCCGTATCCGCTTAGCTTTATCTTCTTTCGTTTCAGGCCAAGATCCAATAGGTCCACCGTACATTTATTATACATTACAATGATATTATTTCTACTTTTGCTAAATTAAATTAAATTAAATTAAATTAAATTAAAGTTTAAATTAAATAATTTTCTTATTTAATTTAATTATATTTTATATGTTTATTTTCAACGTCTTCTTGTATTACGCGATTTCTTGTGTTTATGTCTTCGTCGCGTAGAACGTTTAACAGAACGTTTAGATTTATTAGAGCGTCTGCGTTTACCGCCATATGGACCGCGGTTACCTGTTGTCATTGTAGACATGTCAGGGTTTATTTCTCTCATGCGTTTCATCGCTTTGGCCCACCACCATGATTTACTGGGATCATTCAGGTTGTTACGCTTCATATATTCTCGAAGATCAGGTATAGTGTTTATTGCTTTAAGCTGGTTATCAACGACAGACATTTATAAATATTATAAATATTATAAATATATAATCCATAAGTGCCCTACATATAAAACTTGTTCCATACCATTTTATTCGTTAAATGAAATACGACGGCAAAAACAATACTATGTGTAATCGCAGAGGTTAAAAGAGAACTGCCTTTGGGTAATCTAATTAATACGCCCGGCGTTAAAAGCACGAAAAGAAGGGCAACATAGAGCGACATGAATAAATGAAACATGATTCTATATATTACGTAAATATATTTTTTCTTCTAAATTATACAAAAATTTGTATAATACAAGTTTGTCCAAAAATTGAAACGAATTTCGAACGATAAAAGAGTGTAACAACCAAACGCATCCCTATTTACAAAATGGAATTTAACATGCTATCGATGATGGAAAAGGCCATGATGACGTATACAGAGACGGTATTGCGAGATACTACCCAGTATTTGTCGTCTGAATATGGGTTTAAATCAGACGAAGCACTGAATAATATGAACAAAACTTTGAAAACAAACAAAAATATTGAAAGCAAGGACATTGAGACTCGAACCATCCCCATCCCCTCAATTCCGTTTCCGTTTACCGGGACAATAAAAGCCGAATGGTGTGAGGCAATGAAACAAAATTACGGATTGTATAGCCAGTGTACCAGCCCAAAATTCAAAGACGGTATTTTATGCAAGACTTGTAAAATTCAAGAAGCCAAGAAAGGACAGCCGACATATGGTTATATTAAATCTCGTATGGAGGGCGACCGAAACGACTATACAGATGCCAAAGGGAAGAAGGTGGCCAATTATAGCATGGTGTTGAAGAAGATGGGGATAACACAGACGGACGCACTGGCAGAAGCAGCAAAGTTTGACATTATCCTTACAGCTGATGATTTTAACGTCCCTCTGAAAACACGAGGACGGCCGAAAAAAGTAGTCGATATAAACAATGACTTTGTTAATAAGAAAGCGGCTGCTCGTGGACGCCCGAAAAAAGAAAAGAAAGTGGTGAGTGCCAACACCGCGGACGATTTGATTGCGAGTTTGGTAGCTCAAGCGCAACTTTTGAAACCCGGCGCTACGCAAGCACAAAAAACGCAAACAACACAAAATCCCGATACAATAACCGAAGAAGCCGAGCCTGAAAATGAAAATATAAATATCGACGTCAAGAAGTTTGAATTCAAACAAAATGTGTATTTGCGGTCAGAAGATGACGTATTGTATGATATTAAAACACAAGAGCCAGTGGGAATGTGGAATGAAGAAGACCAGTGTATCGATGAAATAGAAACAGATGACGAAGAGTAGATAGTATGTATAGTGTTAAAAATAATGTTATTATCGCTACAACAAAAAATATAAAAATATGAAATACATATTTTTATATTTTTTTCATAAAAGTTTATCACACGAGGGCAAGTCTAATATATGGGCATAACCGCCAAGTTTATCACACGGCAGAGCCCCCGTTTATCACACGGGGGTAAGGGGGCAGAGCCCCCGTTTATCACACGGGGGTAAGGGGGCAGAGCCCCCAGCTGTAAAAATGATTTTCTACAAAATTGAAATACTTTTCCATGAAAAATGAAAAGCACTCAAAGAACGCAGAGAAAGAAAGCAAAATGGAGTTTAACTTGAACGCGGCGATGGAAAAGGCGATGAAGACGTACGGCGAAAGCGTCGCACAAGAGACGACAAAATATCTGTCGGCGGAATACGGATTTTCAGAGGAAGAAGCTCTGAAAAAAGTAATGTGTAACGCCGTTACGAAAAAAAAAGTTAAAGCGGCAAAGAAAGGCAAAGAGTCGGTTGTCGCAGCAGTGACGCAAATCGAAGTCGAGCAAGCACAAGCACCAAAAGTTGAATATATAATTCAAACGGACCGGTCAGCGCTAACCAGACAGCCGTACGCCAACAAAGCCTTGATCGATAAATGTATCGAAGAAATCAACGGGAAATTTATACACCGACCACCGATTAAGGTTTTCAAAGCGACAGAACAACCACGCAACGTGGCGTTTTTCAGTAACGAGTCGAAAGGGTACGGCTACTCGAAACAATTTATGGCAGCACAGCCACTCACGCCAGCACTCAAGGAATTTATCGACGATGTCAACCAGTTATTCGGTTCCGATTTCAACGGCGTATTGGCCAACGAATACGAGGATGGTTTGAAAAAAATTGGCGCACACAGCGACAATGAAAACGGATTGTCTATAATCGGTGGCGTGGTCGCTATTTCTTGGGGCGCAGTACGCAATTTTCGAATTCGATCGAAATCGAACAAAAAAATAGTAGCGAATGTCCCGACAACGGCATACGAATTAATTCGCATGAGTGGTAAATTTCAAGAGGAATTTACACACGAAATACCGGAAGAACCGAAGATAACAGAGAAACGAATATCGCTAACGCTTCGAAAGCACACGGAGTGAAAGAACGAACCTTAAAAAAAGGTTGTGCCAAACTAGAGCGAAAATAAAAAATAAAAAAT
>Ga0114978_10001776_pt1 | contig 18108 bp, 16 predicted proteins | sample S_140212_EF_Meta_FD_87027 | JGI IMG/M metagenome (GOLD analysis project Ga0114978, IMG submission 87027) | Freshwater microbial communities from Lake Simoncouche, Canada to study carbon cycling - S_140212_EF_MetaG | ecosystem: Environmental > Aquatic > Freshwater > Lake | place: Lake... | reverse complement strand
CCCAAATACGTTTTCTGTCGGTCAAATACGGCTCTCGCAAAATAAAGACATAATCAATATTGGTTCTCAAATTTGGCGGTATACCGAAAGGATACTGCATGGTGATAATGAGCATGACTTTCCAGTGACGGCCGTTCATGAAGAGGAGGCGCATCAATTTGTCCTTCGCCCACGTATTATCATACAGACAATCATCTAAAATCACAAAAGCGCGCGGGTCCAGTGAACATTTCTTGTACATTTCAATTTCATTCTTTACTTGTTTCAACATGACCTTCTGTCTTCTCAAAATGTTCTCAATGAGAACCGAGTTATATTCTTCGTGTATGAAAAGTTTAGGAACATGTGCTGCATAAAACCCGTTTCCGGCCTCTGTTCCCGAAATCACAGTTCCAATGGGAATGTCGCGATGATGATAAAGCAAATCGCGCACTAAAAAGGATTTACCAGTATCTCTGCGCCCAATCATGACAATGACAGGCCCCTTGTTTTCATCGGGTTTAAAGGTAATCCATCGCATATCGAACTTCTTCAATTCCAATGAAGACATGTACTGAAGTATGTAATGACAAAATATTTTTACCAATAACGAATTATGTGTTTGTTGGTTCAAAGTTCTCGATTATTATGTTTGAAAGAAGTATACGATTTCTGAATGTCATCCTTTGAATTCAATTATTATAAACATCATTCGATTGAACTCCCGAAAAAACCTTTAGAAACAGTCGATGCACCTGTCGATGCACCTGTCGATGCATCTGTCGCAGCACCAGTCAATTATTTCCCTTTTTCGATCCAACATATGCAATCGTATTATCCCGTGTATGACCTGTTTTTTACGATGAACGAAAAGAATTTCGATACGATTTCGCTGAATCATAAATACCACATTACCAAGATTCACGAGAACTTGGAGGACGGAACGGTGTATGACCGCGAAAAGAAGGAACTGTGCACCAAACCGGTGTTTGTCAAATTCGCGCCCCTGTTGGACCCGCTTCGTTTTCTTACAGGGAAATATAACGCATCGACGGACGAGCTGTGTCAATTTTCGAAATTGAATGTGCCTGGGTTCTCGAAATTGCAGTCGGTTCACAACGCATCGTATGTGGACAATTTTTTCTGCTATTTGTCTTCGCAGATGTTGAACAAACACGGGTTTGCGAATGCCGTCGATTATTACGGGTCGTTTTTAGGAGTGCAAGCGGCTTTCAAATACAATGTGGAGTACGACATGGAGTATCTGATGCAATACGAGTATTTTTCCAACAATCGGGGCATTATTTATGAGTTGGATGAACATGCCGAGCAAATCGCAGTCTCGAGACAGATGGGTTCTCAATCGAATAAAAAACGGATTGAAATCTTTGGAAACATTGGTGGCAAGGAGGACAAAGAACTCCTGTTGGATATTGAAGTGTTGGATATTGAAGAAATGGATAGAGAGAATCATGGATATGAACCGAATGATAATAAACTAGACAATGATAAACTAGAAGATGATAAATCGTCTGTTATAAATAGTGAGTGCAAATGCGAATATGAATGTGAGAACTCTTTGGAAAAAAATGGCGAGAAAGATAATGATAGTGGCGACGATGATGACAGTGAAGTGAATTATACATCCGGCGAAGAAGAACAACAGAATTCAGACGACGACGATGAGAACGATTCCTCTGATAATTCAAGCGAAGAAGACGACGAGGAGGATGAAGAGGTGGAGGAGGAAGACGATGATGATGAAGATGTGCCATTTTACGCCTATTTGAAAAATTACCCAGTACAAATGATATTCATGGAAAAATGCGACGGAACTCTCGACGAATTATTCGAAAAAGAATGGATAGACGAAGAAAACGGAAATGCGGCACTCATGCAAATCATTATGATTCTACTTGTTTTCCAAAAATCGTTTCATATGACACACAACGATTTGCACACAAACAACATTGTATGGAGTCATACGACCGAAGAATTTCTATATTACAGATACAACGGCAAGACATACAAGGTCCCGACTTACGGCAAAATCTTCAAACTCATCGATTTCGGTCGAGCCATCTACAAATTTCGCGGGAAAACATTTTGCAGCGACAGTTTTGCATTTGACGGCGACGCGGCCACTCAGTACAATTTCGAGCCGTATTACAATGCCAACAAACCCCTGTTGGAGCCCAATTATTCATTCGACCTCTGTCGACTAGGATGTTCTATATTCGATTTCCTGTTTGAAGAACCGAAACAAAATATTCGAAAATTGGATAGTTTCCAACAGACGATATATAGATGGGTTCTCGATGACAAGAATCATAATATTCTCTACAAACAAACCGGCGAAGAAAGATATGAAGGGTTCAAAATGTATAAGATGATTGCGCGAACGGTTCATGCACACACACCGGAAGCGCAACTTGAATTTGAGAATTTCAAACAGTTTGAATGGACGAATGAACCCAAGAAGAATGAACCGAAGAAGAATGAACCGAAGAAGAATCAAAAGAATGAAAAGAATGAAAAGAATGAAAAGAATCAAAAGAAAAATCAGAAGAAGAATGAGAACCTATGCGTTTTTGATATAGACATTTTACCGGATTATACTCGTATTTTACCGGTTCCTCTGTAATTCTACTATAAATTTCGTCATATAGATACATGATGAAATCTGATTGATTTTAGCATACAATCGATATTCAAAGCCCCCTGCTCCCTTTCTGCCGTTTCAAAACTATATCATTCTTTCTTTTTGTATGTTCATCCTGATGTGTAGTCATCGGAAAAACGATATAATTTGAATATCTACAACATAATTTGTAAATATGTAAACATCTCCTATACATTCATTATTGTAGTATTATACTTTTTATTATATAAATAAAATATGCTATATCATATAGAAAATACCATGATTACACGCATATTCACAAACCTCTGTATGATGACCGCTCTCGTTGTTTCGTCTAAATTCTTGGAACGTTTCGAGAACTGGGTTGAAAAATTCAAAATCCGTTTCGAATCCGAACGAAACATGTATGATGTTCTCGAAAAATGGATTACAAACGACCGATTCATCGACGCAATCAACGGTCGCAATCTGACCTATACACTTGGCCATAATCAATTTTCGGGAATGGATGAATACGATTTCCAAAAGTATATCATGAATAATGCAGTGCAGTTCAATCACCCACCTGATGCGTTGGTGAAGAATTACCTCTCTGGTTCGGGCTTTTTACGACGTGGGTCCGCTATTCCTACAGAGGTTGATTGGGTGAAAAAAGGCGCTGTAACACCGGTGAAAGACCAGGGGCAATGTGGCAGCTGTTGGAGTTTTTCTACCACGGGCGCATTAGAAGGCGCATATGCCATAAAATATGGCAAAACCGGCGAAAACATCGTTTCGTTTTCGGAGCAACAATTGGTCGATTGCGACAATTTCAAGAATGGGGGTAAAGACCACGGATGCAATGGCGGGCTGATGGACAATGCATTCGCGTGGATTAACAAGAATGGCGGACTGTGCACGGAAGCGGACTATCCTTATATTTCGCAAGACGGCGAGACAGAATCGTGTAAAAAGACGTGTGTGAATGTGGCGGGGTCGATTGTGCAAACGTATGTCGATGTTCTGCCGTCGAATGACCAGGCGATGATGGAATCGCTTTCCACACAACCAGTGGCTGTTGCGATTGAAGCGGACCAACGCGAATTCCAGTTGTACAAGAGCGGTGTGTTCACCGGCACCTGTGGGAAAAATCTGGACCATGGCGTATTATTGGTGGGATATGGCACGGAGCCGAATACGGGACTCGATTATTACAAGGTGAAGAATTCGTGGGGGACATCCTGGGGGCAAGGGGGGTATATTTTGCTGGGTCGCGGACTACAACCGGATGGGACGTCCTATAATGAAGGCGCCGGCCAATGTGGCGTTTTATTAGAAGGCAGTTTCCCGACGTTATTGTGATTATTCCTTTCTATGAATAAGGGAAAAAGAAACAAAATATAAGAAACAAAATATAAGAAAAGTACAAAAAATTGATGCGTAATAACATATAAAATATGAATACACACCAACAACAACCAACAACAACCAACAACAACCAACAACAACCAACAACCAACATCCAACAACCAACATCCAACAATAACAATGATTTCTAACAACAACAGCGTTCCAACTTACTACGTACTTTACACCATCGAATACAACAATAAAAATAAAACAGATTGTCGCATGATTACCCTGTATGATCCAGAAGAAGAGGTGTTTTATTATTACGGTACACGTAGTCGCACAGTGGGTCGAATTACTCAACCCAAGACTGGTTCGAAATATGCGTTTAATTTTGAAGAGCAAGTCATTGAACAGTTCGACGTCGAACAAGAACGAGATGATAAATACGTACAATTCTCAGGAGTCTACCCGGAAAACAAACTGGATTCATATATGGAATTTTATAAACTGCTGAACGGTAAATTCGAAGAAAAAATGACGGTGGAAATGCATCAAATTGAATTACACGAACATGAATACGAAAATGTCTTTAATTTTGCGTATATGTTTGCGAAATTGACACGCAAGACGGAGTTGTATGCATATGACAATTCTACGGAAACCGCAGGGTCGATAATGGAAAAGCTGGATTCGTTGACCTCGATTGTTTGAATTACAAAATAAAAATAAATAAAATATAAAAAAAACAAAAATAAAATATTATATATTTTATTTTTTATATAAAGAATTCATGAATATGCGATTACCAAAATCGTCTTTTTATAAAAATAGTTTCAATCAATTCGTTCAATGGACACTCGTAATAATGCGCTAATGGAAATAGTAAAGTAAAAAAATCATCATTTTTTTCATATAGTTTTCCATCTTTTCCACACATAGAATCCTGTTGTCTCGCCGTCGAACAATAATTGTATTTAATAATTGTCTTGCGTTGTTTGCCATCTACTAAAGAAGAGTCATCTGATATTTCATATTTTGTAAACAAAGAACATGTACCGAATTCATTTCCATAAAAATCCTTTCTAAAAAATTTACAATCAACACACAATTTTGGCTTTGTTGAATTTGATAAAACTAATAAATGAAGATAATATAGAATTACGAATAAATACTTCATTTTAATTATAACATCAACTATATTTAAGTTATTTTACACCTTTTCGATTTACCTTTCACTTCTTAGTAAATGCATTTTATATTAATTAAATAACAATAAGAATAAGAATGATGGCCTTATATCAGCATTTCCATCGGATAATAAAAGATTTCATAATTCATTTCAGTCGGCACTTCATCGATACACTGTATAGAAACACCTAAAGATACAAGTGTTGGAATAATTCTCGAAAAAAATGCAGGTTGTTCAATCCGAAACACATATTCGTCATAATTCGCCCCATTTTGCCGTTTATCAATCAACGCTTCCCAATTCTTCCAATAAAAATAGGTCGTCTTATTTACATTCCGAATATTCATCGCATCTTCCAAAATGGGAAACCGAAGTTCTAGATACGAATGCGCCGACGTATTGATAAAGCCCATCTGTTTCATGTACAGTTCGATTCCACGATGAATCGGATTCGTTGTATTTGTCTCCGGTTTCAGAGAGGTCGATATTTTCGCAGTTTCGGCATTCAGCGACCACAACACCATTTTCAGTTCGTTCAATTGAGAACATACGTACAAAGCCGTGAAATCCTCCATCAATACATATCTCTTCTCTTTCGGTAATCTGGCATACAACCGGTTTTTGAGAAGAAGTTCGTTTCTGATTTCCCGGTATTTCGACGCATTCTTCCGATATTCACTGTAGGATAAGACTTCAAATTTCCCTGGAAACAAATGCCGAGTGTCCATCATTTTTTCCGCTTTGGATTTATTGTAAATCCAACAATCGGTCTGTTTGAAATCGTCGTCATTGAGAACAATGACAAAACGTATCATGGATATAGAAAACGAGTCAGAAGGGCGAACCGATTCATCCGTACCTCCAAAAAACGTTGAACATAAATAAGGCATCATGATAAAATTGATACAAATATATAATTACAAAATATAGATATATTCTTTACAATAATCTATATTCTTTAAAATAGAACCATGAATCCAGAAACGCAATCACAAAACAACCAAAACCAAACCAAAAACCACATATTACGTGAGATTTTCAGTATGAATTGTACGTCTACAAAGATTGAATGGGCCACTCATTTTCCAAGAGAGCTAATCGCACTTAAATTCATATCACAGAATGCACTGAAACCGCAGTCGTTTGAAGAAAGAATCACCGAGTTCAATAAAATAATGTACAATGCATTCATGACAGAAGCCAACAAAGAGTTCTTTCTCGAATACTACTGCAATATCATGCAAATTCGGAAAGGGTTCCGTTTACTCCTACAGGTGTTTCGATGGAAAATGGCGAAGGTCTACAATACGGAAGACCTGTTCATGAACCCTGTTAGAGAAGGGCAGAAAAATACGGTGACTATCCTACAGAATCGTCATAAATACGTGTTTACTGTGCGCGAATTGATGAATCATTTGAACTCGGCGTTGACACATTCGCCGAGTTTCTTTTCTGAACCGTTGGCATGCAAGAATCCGTATACGAATCAGCCGTTCACGAAATCGGCATTGTACGCGATTTATTTCGCCATTCGCGAAAGCACGTTTGTAATGCCGGCGGTCATTCATCAGTACTTTCTGTCGAGTTTTAATTTGCAGAGGTTTCTGAATGAGAACGAGATTGAAATTCGCGATGTCTATATCTCGAATTATGTGAAAAATTTATCGGAAGAGAATGTGCATTATACTGTGTCGCTGATGTTTAAAAAACACAATATTAATTTGAAAATCAATACTGAATTTCCGAAAAAAAGGTTGTTGCAAGTAATGACGCCGTATTTGCTGGAATATTACAAATCGGAGTACTCAATGAAACATTGGACCAAGGCGAAATCGTATGTGAAACTACATACGATGTTGCAGGATTTGATTATGGTGAATCCGACATTTGGACGCAAAAAAATAGAATATGAAACTGTTCCATTCTCAATGAAAAAAAAAGGCAAGATTATCTACGACGAAGTGACGCCGGAAATGAAAATACCTTCGACCTCAGAGTTCATGAAGAGCCATCTCGAATTGAAACCGGATATGACAAATCGCATTTTAAATGTATATGACCGAATGCATTATAATGGAAGACATTATAATGACAGACAATATAATAGCATTGTCAATGACATTGAAGAGGAAGACGATGACGACGTCGACGAGGAAGAGGAAGAAGAGCAAGAGGAAGAGGAAGAAGAGGAAATACAGAACAACATTGTCATTCCACCGCACGATATATTCGACGATGATTCTGAAAATTCTGACCACGATTCATAAGTTGTACGATTCATAAGTTGTACGATTCATATGTCTTTCTTCGCTGGTTGAAAATTGCGTCCTTCTTTCCCACAATATTCGTCGAACAAACGCGATTTGATACAATGTGGATGGTCGATGGTGTCGAATCCTTCTACTAACTGCGTTTTTTTATAAAATCGGCATTTGGGCAAATAGACGAAAGACCCCTCTTTTGCAGGAATATAAAATTTACAATCGCTGCATTTCGGGTAGTTGATTGTTTGGTTCGTAATGATTTGCATATCAACCGCTGTATGATAAAGAGTCGAAATTGAAGAAACGTGATTATTTCTGTTATTAAAATATTTCGGGAGAAATAATACCCACGATAATTTGAACCACATATGATTATTTATTAATATTATTATTAATATTAATATCTTTTTATTTTATTTATTCTTATTCTTATTCAATAATCTTCTCGAACTGCTTTTCCAACAGGGAATCGTGGAACACCGTATTCACTCAATTCCTGGTAAATGACCGTCAGCATTTTACCGACATAGTTCTCCGCAGTTAAAAATAGTTGCCGCCGGTGTTCCATTGTGCCTTTGGGCCTGACATTGAATTCATGCGTGTTCGGCGATTTACATCGGCATATCCAAATGACCGCGCCCTTGTCACGCCCGTCGCCTTCCGTGTATCCGACAATCTCGAATTCGTCCTCGACAAACTCCTTGTATTTCTGCAAATCGTGGCTTCTATAATTCTCGCAGTACTGACCCCCGCGGTTGCGCAGCATAATACCCTCGAACCCCTGTTGGACATATTTACTGAAAGATTCGCGGAATGTATCGACGGTTTCACATTCGACGGTTTCCACAAGTCGGAGTTGCGTATATTCTTGGCGAAAAATGTGTTCAAGTTCTCGAAATCTTGATTCAAATGTGTGATGATTCAACGATGGAGGCAAGATACAATCATACAGGTGATATTTGACTCTGGCAATACGTTCGGCATCGCTGCTATTCGCTGCGAACTTCTTTTTTTTAATGAGTCCAGCGAGTTCTTCGAATGGCATTTCAGTAGTATACAATTCGCCGTCGAGAACAATGCCAGGATACGATTCGAATAGTTGCGAAAGTTCTCCATATAAATGGTCCAAATTCTCGAAATACGAACCGGTGCGCGACTGCATCCATAGTTTGCCGTTCGCATATTGGCAGATGCAACGCAAGCCGTCTAATTTGGGCTGCACATAACATGGGAACACAATTTCATTTTTGGACGACTTTTTCTTACAGTGATTTGCAGTTGCATCCTGTTTCGGCTTGTATGTGTGCGCCAACATGGGATATATTTTGCGGATATTCGAATTGTATTCTGCGGTAGACGACGACGACGACGACGACGACGGCAATGCACTGTAACCTTCTTTATCCTGTTTGTCCTGCCATTTCCGTTTGGTTTCTGCGATTGCCTGGTCGATGGGCGTGGTCTCGTTCTTTTTCCCGATATTTTTTCCAACAGTGTATTCGCGAGTGGCCGTTTGCAACGACCCGTTCAATATACCGTGTTGGATTTCTGCGGTGGCGATGTTGTGAGCGTTTTCAAAGACGCGTGCTTTCCATACTTTGACTTTACCTGCCTTGTCTTTTGCAAAGAGGTCGGCGAATTCCATGATTGTGTATGAAGATGCGATATTTTTATATTATATATTATAATAAATATGAATATATTCATTTCATTCGGAGTGATTGTTACTACATTTTCATTTTCCACAATCACTTCTTTTCTTATTTGTTATATAAATAATTACCCATTCATAAACCCGGCGTTTAGTAATGAAGAAAGAATAACTAGAATGAATGATTACGTGAGGAATGTTCCTGTATTGTTATTTCAATCCACCGGTTTTATGTATATTTTTTCTGATAATATAATTCCATACGGAAAACATAGTTGGATAGAATCATTGTATTCAATGTGTGTATATTGTTTGCTTATCGAGGCAATCTATTATGTATATCATCGGATAATTCATAAATATTATTATAAGAAAGTTCATAAAAAACATCATACAAATACGATTGTTTATCCGTTTGATACTTTTTTTTTGACAGAATTCGATGACTTAGCATCCATTATTTCAATCGGTATGCCAATTGTTTTTATAAATATATCTATTTATGAACAAATAATAATTCTTTATATGTACATCACGTCGTCTTATTTATCACATTCAGATTTATATTGGTCGCACCATAGTATTCATCATAGGCTTTTGAATTATAATTATTGTATATTATTTCCTATTTTTGATATTATGTTTGGAACATATCGGACTTCTAATGTAAGTAGAAATATTCTAGAAAAGAAAGAGTGAGAAACAGAGAACAGAAACAGAGAACAGAAACAGAGAACATAAACAAAAAAGAAACAAAAAAGAAAAAATAATAAACTGATTATTATTTTTACTCACATCAATATGATGAATATCAATATATATTGTATATTTTTTTGAGCCAATCCAGAATGAGAGACTCGGATTTGACTCTTTGTTTTGTTTTATGTGATTGAATTGTATCAGCATATATATCGACATAATGGGAATGATAGAGTTCCGCAAATATCGCATTGTTGTTTCGCATATATGTAATAAACCGCGGATATTTCAAAGCTTCCTCCAATCGCAATCGCATATTTTTCGTGTAAAATACAACACGTTCGGACCCATCATTTCTGCGAATATCCACACACGATATATTGAGAGGCGAATATAAATGTAGGATGAAGCGGTCGTATAATTTTTTATATTGAATGAGCGGTTTGTAATGTTCGTCGTAAATCATTTTAGTAATTTCAAGAGGTATTTGATGTTTCTGCATTGCCAAAATGAACGCAATCAATTGCGCCGAATCGAGCGGATAATCTACGATTTGCATGACGTTTTCGTTTGTTTGTTTGTTTATAATGTATATATTTGTGAAATCATTATAATAACGTGTCAATTTTACACCACCTCAATAGTACAACGCTCTACAATAATATGTGAAAATATTATAATTGTTCTCAAATGAATGAACCGGAATGGGACGAGTTTCTACAAAGATGCACACTTTCAAGAATGAAAGAGAGATATAACCAAACAATCCCTGTAGGACAAACCAATAAATTCTGCGTGATAGTAGAACCGCGCAACCATGTCCATTTACTCCCGGTTCTCCGCAATTTCATGTATTTGCTTCAACCGAAAGGATGGGGGCTCATTGTATTTCACGGCCGAAATAATGAAACGGTTCTCCAACAGGAAATCGTGGGTTGGTCTGATACGTGGCCGCAGAATTGTATTCTACATAAAATGGATTACGACAATTTGACTGTCGAACAATACAGCGACCTATTGTGTTCTGTCGACTTTTGGAGAACTTTGCGAATTATCTATGGTTGTCATCATGCGTTCATTTTCCAAGTGGATACGATTTTACTGCGCGATAATATTGACGATTTCCTACAGTATGATTATGTTGGAGCGCCGTGGCATCCTACACGTGCAAATTTATTCCTGCCACTTGGAAATGGCGGTCTGTCTCTACGTAATTGCATGGCCATGGAGAAATTGACGAAGAATTCGCGAAAAATAATGGTGCAATTACAGTCGAAGACGACTCCTTGGCCCATGAAAAAACAGTCGATTCATTTGAAAAACGAAGACCTCTTTTTTAGTTACTGGATTCATCGATACAAATCGGAGTTTCGGATTCCTCCTGTGGAAATTGCGAAACAGTTCTCGGTGGAAACCGTGTACTATGAAACGCCATGCGGATTGCATCAGCCGCATATGTCTATATTTCCTGACCGCGAATCGTTTGTGCGTCTTATTCAGAATGCGCAATTTCCATTTCCGCGTTCAACTGCGTCGATAATGGCATCGGAACAGGAAAAATCATTCGAACAGGAAAAATCATCTATATCGATTACAAAATCATCCGATTCAATTGTAACGACTTCGTCTATAATTCCCATCTCAATATCGACGAAAGAGGATTCTTTCGATTCTTTCAATTCTTTCAATTCATCGACCATGCTTGTTTTTGAACAAAATGCATAATATATGCGCATAGTAAGCGCAATGACATCGAGCACGACATTTGGCGCATAATTGGTGATGAGTGCCATGTTCTGGGTGGCGAGTGAATAGGAGAGCGCGAGAGAACACGCTGTCAACATGATGATTTTTTCGGGGACATTGTAAATGTTTGCGTTTTTGTTTATATAATTGGCGTATAATTCCGGTGCGTAACATAGTAAATATAAAATGGTTGCACTGTACATCAAATAATCGTATGTCATTATGAATTCTTTTTATGGTTTCTTTATTATTTTTTCGATATTTTATTCTTTGATTCATTCACAATATTATCGGTATAACGAACCCTGTAGGAAAAAGTAGAGTGAGTTTTACGAAGGTGTAAATTACACCTTTGCACATTTTAAACGCCCACTTTAGGTGGGCGTATTTTAATGTACAATGGCAACAGTTACTTTGCAACTGATAAATTTCCTTTTATATCCTAGAAATCGCCAAAGGCGATTTCAGGGTTATATAATAGGCGGTTTAAAAGTGCAAAGGTGTAAAGAATTTTAGGACGCTAAAAGCGTCCCAATTTTCTTTTTGTTCGGTGTAATATATATTGAATATATAACAGAGAAATAAATCCAACAATGAATTATAAAAAATACTTCTTACTCTTTTTATTTCTGTTGGCTTTCCTCTTCGTTTTACAATATTTATATTGCATTTATCGAGACAACAATGTAAATCGATTCGAAGCATTCAGTGACATCAAATTATACGACCAAGTACGTCCATTTAGAATCGACGACAACGATGAATATTCTGTTGTGTTTTACGATATATTTGCAAGAAACAATGAAATTGTATTGATGGGACATCCTGAACAAATACAAGGTAATTACGATTCGATTGCCGTATACATCCATGAAAACGAGACACAGAAACCATTGGTATTGAAAGACAAATTGGTGAATTATCAGACCGACGTATTTTTCTACGATATTGAAAATCAGATAAAAGAGAACGATGTCTTTGAAATCACCGTCGCATTTACACCCTCTCGCAATTCAACCAACACAATTCAACGCAGATATACATTACAACATATCCTTTATTCGCCATATAAATATCAATTAGTGCACACGACGCTCTTCAAAGACGACGCGTATCTTATGAAGCGGTTCACAAAATATTACAAAGAAAAGGGCGTCGAGCATTTTTACATGTATTACAATGGGCCATTAAATAAACTCGACAGAAGTACTATCCCGGATATAGACAACATCACCATCATTGAATGGAATTTCCCATATTGGACGCGTGACCATGTACATTACGCCCAAAACATGCAATTGGCAACGGCCTTTCAAAAATACGGCAAATCGAATTCGAAATATATCATGTTGTGCGACTTGGACGAATATTTCATTTACAACAACGGAGAACCGATTCAAACAATGTTGAAATCGGACGCGGACACCTATTCATTTTTAAATAGGTGGTGTAAAAGCGACGACGATTCTCAGATTCAGAATCTTGAACCGGGCCAGTTTCCGAAAAATATACAGTGCATTAAAAACCCGGATGATTATAAAACGCGTAGTAAATGTATTCATAAAACAGACGCCATTTTGACCATTGATAATCCGCATCATAGTGAAAGATATAAACCGAAACCGGATAATTCAAACCCCGTCATAGTGTTTCAAGAAAACGAAAAAGAAAATCATATGTTGCATTTTTCAAGTTGGTCAAACCCGAATCGTATCTACGATGGCGAATATATTCCATTTTATTTTGATTCTATCACTATATAAAGAAAGCTGGAAAGAAAGAATATGTTTTCATCCATCTTAGACAAGTTCTCCCTTAAAAAAACAGACAAGGGCGAATATACCATCGGTTTTGAAGATGTTCTCGATTTCATCAAACAAACCCATCCACAAAAAAAACAATTGCTCATCAATACGTTGCCTACTCATGAGCAATCGATACTGATTCAAGGTACTTTATTCGCTTCTTCCGAAGAACAGACCATCAATAAATTCATAGAAGACTACGAGACAGACACGGTTCGCATAGTGGTCTACGGCAAGAATTCGGCAGACCCTACCGTGTGGGATAAATGGCGGCAATTATTGAAACTCGGGTTCAGAGACGTCTATGTCTATTCAGGCGGATTGTTCGAATGGTTGTTACTACAGGATATTTATGGAGAGACGACCTTCACTACACTTCCATTGTCCGTCAAATGCTCGGACATCTTAATGTATCGCGCTCCCAAAAAAATGCAAAAAAATTGATTGGCATGAACCATAAAGATTCATGTCATACACGATTAAAAACTAACCATACAATATGAACGGAAACGCAAACGCAAAAGAAAATAATGCAAACTCAAAGGAAAAGGCCTTGATATATAGCATCGAAGGCAATATTGGCGCAGGCAAAACAACGTTTCTCCGCACGATTGAAGAGAAGTTGTGTCATCAATCTCGCACGGATATTCGTATTATCTATGAACCTGTCGACCTATGGAGTAATATCAAAGACGAAACTCAGAAAACCATCCTACAGAATTTCTATGAGAACCCTGCGAAATATGCATTTGCGTTCCAAATCCTGGCCTTCACAACACGGCTGCATTTATTGCGTACGGAAATCTCCAAATACCCTGATTGCAATATTTTCCTATGCGAACGGTCGCTGGAAGCCGATGCCAACGTGTTTGCCAAAATGTTGTTTGAAGACGGGTTGATGGACACTTTGTCCTACCAAATTTATCGGCAATTGTATGAGAACAGTATCAGCGAATTTTCGGCAGATGCAATCATTTATTTGCGGATGTTGCCGAATGTGTGCAAACAGAGAGTCGCCATTCGCGACAGAGAAGGCGAACAAACAATGTCGTTTGACTATTTGCAGAAATGTCACCAGTACCACGAATCGTGGCTTTCAGATGATTCGAATGAAGAAACACATCAATCCATCGTGTTGGAAAATGATAAGGAAATAGAGAACTTTATCGCAAACCTGTTGGAAAAGTAAGGGGATTATTTTACATGCATTGCATTGGGTTGTTGAATAATGTTTACCAGTTTTCGAATCATAAGATTACTCTGTTGGAGAAGATGGGCTAATGTTTCTTTTTCTTTATCTTTTTTTTCTTTTGTTCCTCCTACAATTATATTTTGTTCTCCATATTTTAATGCAAATTCTTGTTTATCATCATCCTCCTTTATTTTTAAAAATATATCATTCGTATTGGTATGAATCATTTTTACTAGCATACCCAATACATATTGTGAGTGAATATCAGAATAGTTGGATTGGTCGGATTGGTCGGATTGGTCAGATTGGTCAGATTCTTCTAATATTAATTTGTTTTCAGAAGGATTATATTTATAAACTTTTTCACTCATATATATAACTATTATGATTGATTTATTCGAAAAACGATGAGTCTATCAAAAAACAACAAGTTCTCTTTATTCTATTAGGTTCTCATCCAATGCACCAAAATGCGAGAACATTCCAAACGAATCGCCTAAATGTTGGAGATTTGCTTTCACACAATCATCTCAATCTTTTTCTTTTTCTACTATCGAAGAAGTGGTTTTCGAATCCAACACGGGATTCTTATCCTATGATTTTGTTCATTGTCTGATTTTTCTTATCGTATGGTTTTCTTGATTGTCTAATTTTTCTTGTTCCTATGGTTTATATATACTTTCGTGTAAACTTATATATAAATCGTGAGTGTATTGCGATTAGACAAATTTGTAGTATCCACGATTTGCGGCAACAGATGTACCAATGTTACGTGTTTGGCTTACAGGGTATGTGAAGCAGAGTCTCTGGAGTTGAGGAAGCCTGACACAAGAACCAACTGATTGGGAATCCAAAGCAATGCTGGTTCTCCATCCGCGTCCGACTTGGTAAGGGAATCCAGCCTTTTTACTTCCACCCCCTTGATTTTGATTGGTTGTTCGTGCATAATTACGAGAACGTGAAGCAGAATTTGAAAGACCAACTGTCATTTATATAATGGCTAAAGAAAATGTTTGGAAAAAGTGTATGTAACGTTGTTCATAGAAAGGGTATAAAAGAATCAGCATTTTTATACTAGAAACTCGAAAGAATCATTTTATTTCACGAATAAAATGAACCCAACAAAAATGCATCAAGTTCACAATGAAGACGATATTTTTGTGCAAAAGAATGTGGATGGGACCGAGACATATGTGTTTGACCCATACAATCCCCTAAATAAGGAAATCACGAAACATGAAGTCGAAGGAATCCTAAAGAGTTACGGAATTTCGCTTCCTATTCAGAATTTCAATTTGTATCGACGCGCATTTGTTCATCAATCCTATTTGAGAAAACCGGAATCGGAAAATCGGCAAAACAGTATTGTCATTGCGGAGAACTCGGCGAATTGCCTACCTCTCTACACAAAATCGAACGAAAGATTGGAATTTGTAGGCGACGGAATCTTGGAATGTATTACTAAATATTATTTGTATCGCCGTTTTCCAAAAGAAAACGAAGGGTTTATGACTGAAAAAAAGATTGCGCTCGTAAAGAACGAGGCGATTGGCAAATTGGCGCTCGATATTGGTCTGCAAAAATGGTTCGTTATTTCGAAAAACGTAGAAGCCAAGCAGACGCGTACCAATTTGAAAAAGCTGGGCTGTTTATTCGAGTCGTTTATTGGCGCCATGTTTTTGGATTTCAATCATTTGCAGGTGCAGGATGAAGACGAATGGTTCAAGACGACATTTTTGACGGGGCCTGGATTCCAGATGGTTCAAATATTCATCGAGAACGTGTTTGAAAAGCACGTGGATTGGATGAATTTAATTCAGAACGACGACAACTATAAAAACATCCTACAGGTGCGAATTCAGAAGGAGTTCAAGGTGACACCGCATTACATGGACGTGTCGGAACACAGTGTGGATACGGGGTTTCACATGGGCGTCTATCTATGTTTAGGACAGCCGGTGTTTGGATTGACGCATTTTGATTCGAAACGGTTGAATGATTTTGCTCATGTGTCGGATATTCACGATTATATGGGGAAACATGGGCGTATCTTTTTATTTTTAGGAGAAGGCAAGCACAAAATCAAGAAGAAGGCAGAGCAATTGGCATGTGAAATGGCGTTGAAACAATTGACTGTGCTGAACCGAGAATAGAATGAATTCAACATATTATTATGATGTATCTCGTATAAATGTATAGCTTCAATATATATTGAATCTATAATGCAAGGGTTTGAATTGGACCAATTAAAACCGAAATTACCTGCAAAATCCAAAAGAAATGTATGTATCTTTCAATGTAATAAAGATGCAAACAAAAGAGAAAAAGAAAGAGATAGAGATACAGAAATCGATGGACAAAAAGAAAGAGAAAAAGATACAGAAATCGATGGACAAACACAAAAAAAAGCAAGTTTGGTAGTCGATAAACGCACTCTTGCAACAACACCTCGATTCAACCGTTCCGAATTATTAGCAAGATTAGAAGCCGAAATGCCAGTGTGGGACGTATATCAAGACCTAACCTCCAAAGTTCCGTCTTCTATTTTTGTACCGAAAGAAGGAGAAGAAAAAGAAGAAAAAGAAGAAAAAGAAGAAAAAGAAGAAAGAGAAATGGAAGAATCCCCTGTAGGAGAAGAAGAAAAAGAAGGAGAAGAAAAAGAAGAAGGAGAAGAAGAAGAAGGAAAAGAAAAAAAGAAACAAATCCGACAAAAAAAAGATTCAGATAAAGAAAAGATAATTAAAAAGAAAAAGGTCGTCTTTCTACAATATGCAACTACAAACGCAACAACACACATCGGTCTTCTTGCAAACCGTCTTCCGCCACCTTCCAAAATCAACATGCGCATTTCCCCCTATTATATGACAAATCGCAAATTATATGCAGAAAAGCTCGCCCAATTATTCCGCCCCTACAGAGAAGAAATTCTGAAAAAAACGGAAAATATAACGTGCGACGATTTGATGCAAATGAGCAAGAAATCAATCAATTTCGAATTGCTCACACACCAACGTGTGGTCAGAGATTATTTGAATTTGTACACACCCTACAGAGGATTATTATTGTACCATTCACTCGGGTCCGGTAAAACATGCACAAGTATCGGCATTGCAGAAGGCATGAAAACACAGAAGAAGATTATTCTGATGACGCCGGCCTCATTGAAAGCCAATTTTTTCGCAGAACTCAAGAAATGCGGCGACGCACTTTTCCGCCGAAACCAATTCTGGGAATTCATTTCTATTGAAGGCGACGAACAACGCGCCGCTTTACTTGCCCAAGTTCTCGGTTTAGATGTAGACTTTATTCGAAAAAAGCGCGGAGCCTGGTTGATGAATGTCAAAAAGAAGCCAAATTTCGCTGAATTGAGCGATAGCGATCAAAAAAGCGTCGATCAACAAATCGACCAGATGATTCGTAATAAATACATCGACATTAATTATAACGGTTTGAGAAAAGAACATCTCGACGAAATGACGCGAGGTGGAGCAGTTAACCCATTTGACAATAAAGTCGTCATTGTAGATGAGGCACATAATTTAGTAAGCCGTATTGCGAATTTGGGAAACAAACGCGGTTCCATCGCCTACCGATTATACCGCGATTT
>Ga0114978_10001774_pt1 | contig 18112 bp, 6 predicted proteins | sample S_140212_EF_Meta_FD_87027 | JGI IMG/M metagenome (GOLD analysis project Ga0114978, IMG submission 87027) | Freshwater microbial communities from Lake Simoncouche, Canada to study carbon cycling - S_140212_EF_MetaG | ecosystem: Environmental > Aquatic > Freshwater > Lake | place: Lake... | reverse complement strand
GATCGTTGGCATGGGTTTTATCCGTGATCAAGCAAACACTGGCATGAGGATTCCACTGTTTGATTGTTTTTGTCAGTGTGCGAGCACAGTCCAAGTAGTCAACTTGGGGCGTGTTCAAGGCTATGATCACATAGCCTTGCTCTTCGATGGGTTTCAACTATTGCTCCTAAATCTCTTTTGCCCATGGCATGAAAGTCCAGTCCAACAATTGAGACTGTTTTACATTTGCCTTGTGCATCTTCATACTCAATATTCCAGAACGTTTCATTATCAAGCGTTAGTTTATTCTCGGGTACCACACTGGGCATGCCCCAAGGTATGGCGTCTACCTTTAGTGTTTGCCCACTCACAATACCTAATGCTATGCTCAGTGCATAGTCGTTTCTGTATGTGGGCTGTGAGATATGATAGAGATCTCTGTAGTGTGTCCAGTTTTCACGAATCATCTGCATGGCATCAAATATGTACTGTGCTGTGTTACCTTTGCGAAACATCATCACAGTAGCCCAGTACATAGGAAATTTGTACGTGCCAAAAGTGTTTAAAAATTCTTCCTCAGGTCTAGCAAGATTAAAAGCTGATCTAAAGCACATGAAATCTTGTGGGCTGTCAAGCACCACTTTTAAATCTTCACTATTGATCACAAAGTCAGCGTCTAACACTAGAGTTTGATCCCAGGGCGACAGATTGTATGCATCCACTCTGTTGCCGTTGTGCCAGGTCACATGTTGTTTTATGTCGCCAAACCAGCGTGAGTTGGTTCCCAACGGGTTAGCATAGATCACATGATCAAACACAGTTTCATTCTCAGCAGCAGACTTGTTTGTGACTACTGCTACAGGAATGTCAAGAAACTGTCGGACTCGTTCAGCACAGAAGGCTGCCATGTCCAAGTAGCGTGTGTGTTCAGTGTCAAAAGCAAAAATAAGTGCGCCAGTGGTCATCGTCGGTTACTGAGTTCGTTGTGTTCCACTAGCCAAGCATTCATTTGCTCTTGCCAGCGAGTCATGGCTAGCCCGCGCAGTTCTTCAGGCTGTACTTGCACAGGAGTTTCATACAAGTCTAACAGTACTGCATCACCCGGAGGCACAGTGGCCAAGATGTTAATGAGTTCTGGTCCAGCACGCCACATGCCGCCGTCATGCGCAAATAGCATCCGAGCTTCGTATTTTTCTTTAAGTATGCGCTTGGCAGCCACGTGATCAAAGCGAGCACGGCTGTGCGAAATTAAATCGTCAGTGTTCATGTTGCGATTGTACAGGATATACCGGGAAAAGTAAAGGACCGATAAGGCCCGTTAGGTTAAACTGCTGTAGAAGCTACTGTGGGTGTGCCCCACGATGCAGTTGTTAGCACAGTTGTCGACGGTGGTACAAATCGGCAAAGCACTACTGGCGCTGTACCGTATGCTGTGAATGGTGAGGTAGTATCTGTACCGCCAGAAATTTGAGTATTTTGCCCAGCACCAGTTCTAGCTGTGCTGTTCCAGGTTGTGACAAAAGTTATTGCAGTTGATCCGGCATTTTTAGCAGCAGTTATAATAACAGTATCACCAGTATACGCCGACAAATCATCATTCAATTGGAATATAGTGGTAGCGGCTGCACCGGCAGTTAGTGCATACCACCCTGTAGCTGTGGATAGTGTGGTTTGGGTTCCACCAGTTCCACCTTGTCTGCTGGTTCCTGTATATGCAACGCCAGCTAGAGTTTTGGATCCAGCAATGCCAGTAAAACTAATGGTGCCAACTTTGCCGATAAATGTGTTCCAGTCTGCATCACTGTCTAGTCCAGTAGATGACTTGTTCATGGTTATGTAGATTCTACCGCCGCCATTGAAAAAATATCTGGCAGCATCAGCAGATGCAAATGTCACAGTTTGTGTCCAAGTAATAGTCCAAGCAGCAGTGCCTGTACCAGTAGTTGTGGTTTTGGCAGCGGCACCAGTCCAAGTGGTACTTGTGCTACCAACGGCTGCTGCATTAGCGCGGTTGGTATTACAATTGGTAATATCTGTACTCACAGCAGCCAGCACACTGATAGTTTGCCCCGCGGTAGGAGCAGATCTACTAGTAATAGTTGTACCAGTTTGACTGCCCATGCTGGCTAGTGTATTAACCAAACTGGCCCATTGAGTAGCAGTCACAGTTCCACCGACACTCACGGTCGAAACAGCAGTTTGTCCCCAACCACTATCGGTTGAGCCTGTACTCCAAACAGCGTTTATGTTTGGGGTGCCAGTGCTTACAAACCCGTTGTAGTCTGTTGCCTGAATTAATCCGCCACTTGAATATGTCATTGCCTTGTCCTAATTACTTGATGGTCACAATTGCTTCTATTGTACCTGGTCCAGCAGTAGGCTTGTCAACCAATGCTCGTCCAATTACGTTAAATGCTGTGGCTTCGCCTGGTTGAGCAGCCCTTGCCACTCCATCACCTGCAGATACCAGTCTGTCACCTTTGCGCACTACGCCAACTACTTGCACTGGAACACGGCCAGTCATTGCAACTGGTGGATGCGTGTTGTCTTCTCCAGCGCCACCATTCATTAGATAGGCTGCATTAGTACTTATAACGCCAAACACATTTTCACTTAAATCTTGTTTGGATCTGGTAATTTCAGCTGTACCGCCTAGTTCAACCACGGTGCCTGGTGCCAGTTCTTCGTCAGCTGCAAAGCGCTCTGCAACGTCAGCATACAGTGCTGTGGTAGCTGTGGCAAACAGTCGGTTGAAGTAACTACTAGCTGAGCCAATATTTCCCACGGCATTTGTTCCAGTCTTGTCAATACTGGGGGTGCTTAATCCAGTAACAACTGCACCAGTAGTAGCAAGCACCATTACATTGGCAGTACCAGCAACGGTGAAGTTAATATTACCACCTGATGAGCCAATGTTACCTTCTGTACTACCATTTACAATTTTTGTAATTGAATTTCCAACTGCATTACTAATACCAGTAAGATTGGTGCCGTCACCAAAAAAGTATCCTGCGGTAATATTGCCTACACCAGAAATTCTTCCAGATCCAAACAGCACATTACCACCAGTAATATTGCCAGTACCAGAAACTATACCGGATCCAAACAGCACATTACCACCAGTAACGTTACCAGTACCAGAAACTATGCCAGTTCCAAACAACACATTACCGGCTGAAATATTACCTGTTGCACTGATCAAGCCGGCAGTTCTTAAATTGCCAGCTTGAACGTTTCCAACAACTGTAGCAAGGCCACCAGTAATAAAGTTGGCACCTGTTATGTTGCCGCCTGCTGACGCTATTCCGCCGGTTAAAAGGTTACCACCGGTAATATTTCCAGTAGTGCTAACTGATCCGCCGGCAGGTGGAATCACATTGCCTACAAAGTTGGCAGCAGTGACGTTACCAGTGGCGCTGACCAATCCAGTAACAAAAACGCCTGTGCTGGCCACGTTTGCAATTACACTGCCAGCAACTGCTAATGTTATATTACCTGGATTGCTGATATTGCCGCTGTTGTTACCACTATTCCAAACCGTAAAACCTTTGTAAATTTTAGGAAATGCTGCGGCATAAGCAACGCTATTGCCAGCTGGTGCAAAGTCAGCAACACTGCTGATAATTCCAACCAAGTCACCGGCTGCATACAATCCTGTAACAACATAACCTGTTGATCCATCAGCAATGGTAAGTGGCACTGCACCTGATGTGCCTTGAACACTAGAATATGCTGGACCAACCACAATAAATGTGCTGGGTGCTACTGAGCAAACTTTTAGCTGCTGGTTTGTGGTATCGTACCACAAATCTCCTTGCACAGCAGGACTTGGTGCCGAACTTGAAGCAGTGGCACCTCCGACTACTTTCCAGGCTGCTCCTGAATAAATTTTTAATAGTGTGTTGGTGCTATCCCACCATAATTGTCCTGTAAGTGGAGCAGGGGGTGCTGTTGCATTGGCACTGTTTTCCAACATACGAATAAAATTGTCATCTAAAAACTGGCCGTATCCAGCATAGTTTTTACCAACCAACGTTAATGTTGGTGCGAGCACAGTGTTTGTGGTACCATCTGCAATGGTAGCAAACACTGTGCCGTTTGTTAGAGCAATTGTATATGCCATGTTGGTTGCCTTATTCCTATATTTTGCTATATTTATACAGCATTTATGTTGCTCAGCGTCTGTATGCGCAGGGTGTAATCAATTTGAATCTGGCGGTTCAAGCTCTTTTGTACTGGATGGAAAATCACATGAGTGATCAATCGCAAGTCTGTTGAACTTCCGTTCCAAGATTTTAAACCTAACTCGTCAAATACATATTCACCGTTGAAATTGGTAGAATTATCAAACGCTTGTTGTGTGGGCGGTTCGCCATAGTCCAACAAACAAGTCACAAGAATATCTGTATAAACAGTGCCTGCTGTATGAATCACAGACATGTAGTTGGTGTTAGGGTCGCTATCAGCTGCTGAATTATCATCAACTACTTTGGCATAAGTTTCATTATAAAGTCCAGCATTTTGTCCCACTGTGTTTGGGGGCAAATACGTGATTACGCCTGTGGGGTCTACTGAACTGCCACCATTGCCAAATGCCATTGAATAGATAATTCCCAATCTAGATCCGTTTGAGTCCAATCTATTGCTCAAACTTTGAGCCATTGCAATTGATATATTTTCATAGTGAATTGCATTTTTCTTGTCTACCAGCACTTCACCTGTGTTGGGATCATGTATCTTTACAAATCCTTGAATTTGAGCCAATCCTGGAGTAATCATGCTCTGCCCTCCAGGTAAACTTCGCGTGTTTTTGGGTCAAAAATACGCACATGAGCTTCAACGGAAAACGATCCTTGCTCGTTAGGGCGTTTAGGCTGAGGTTGTTTTTTCTCAGAATTTGCAGTTACTGGCTGTTTTGGCATAGTAGTTGACATGATCGTTTATTTACCTTGTTATAATCCACGTAAAAACCTTGCGGCAGTTGTGTCTGTAATTTGCAATGGTTCACCATTGCTAGGTGTTCCGTTTCCTGGAGCGTACCAAGTTACACCTCTGCGTTGCAAAATAACTATTTCAACTCCGGCACCGGGTGCAGGCAAATCATTGGCTGTGATGAATTGTATAGTCAACGGATTGTTGTTAGTTTCTTGATAGTAATTGCTAGCCAAACTATCGCCTGCTATGCCCGTGCCTGATCCCACGCCGGTGGCTGTAAATACCACACCAGGTAATGGATACACATCGCTAGGTAATCCAATTGCATGCCAGTTGGTGTTACCAACACTGGCAATTGTGTAAGTTTGTCCAATTACAAACTGTCCAGCATAGTAACCTACTCTAGCACGATTACCACCAACATAAACTTCAATGCCGCCGTAATTTGTAGAAGCAGTACCAGTACCGCTGCCAGCACCAGTAGCTACAAATACCACCCCAACGGTGTTGCTTGATGCACCAATTGCTTTAAAGTTAGTGGTGCCCACAGTTACAATGGTGTAGGTGCGACCAACTACAAAATTACCAGCGTTGATAGTTATATCAACATCAGCTGCATTGAGGCTGCTGGCATAGAATATTGTGGTAGAACCATCACCTGTACTAGTGTCACTCACAATGTAGTTTTGATCTTGTTGTGGTTGTCGATTGCCAATGCCCATGTCATACACTTCGGCATTTACCAAGTGACTGGTTGCAGCAGTACCAGCAGTACCACGTTGCAATCCGCTGATTGAATTTGTAGCAAGATCTCTTACGCGATACAAAATGCGTTCACCATCGATTGTGGCTACACCAAAAATACCAGCACTCAAATTGGGTTCGCTAAGAACAGATGCATTGGCAACATATATTATATCTGCAGTTGCGGATACTTCTTGTGCCACAATGGTTGTAGTAGCGGTAGTAATACGGAAGGTAGTTTGAACTTCTCGCATGTCTTGGAACAATCTAAATGCCATTGCAGCAGGCACAATACTTTGAGTAAATTCAGTCACTGCTAAAACTTGTGTTTGGCCAATAACACCACTACCCAATATCAAATTTTGTCCTTGAACTGCATAATCTACTCCAGGGTACAATCTATCGCCATTTAACGTTACCCACAATCTGTTGGCCGACAATCCTTCTCGACCCAAATCAAAGTCATTGTCAGGAATAGAAATACCAAGACTAAAATCAAAACTTCCAGAAGTGTTGTTATAATTGTTGGTGGAAAGAGCTCTTGTTGTAATAGTTCCTGTTGCGGTACCATTTCCTTGAACAGCAGTTCCTGTTCCTATACCAGTTCCTGTTGCATTTGCAGTAAATGTTATATTAAAAGTGTTACTTGCTGCTCCTAATAACGTCCAGTCGGTAGTGCCCAGGTACTTGATTGTATATGATCTTCCAGACACCAATCCGCTGGCAGCAACTGTGCCACTTCCGGTTGCAACAAATACAGTTCCTGGATTATTGTTGGCAGCTCCTAAAGCAACAAAGTTAGTGTTTCCAGCAGTTAAAATAGTGTAACTATTGCCCACTATAAATTGTCCAGATGGGTATTCTCCAGTATAAGTGCTGGTATCGTCTACAAATAATGGATCATAAAGAGTACTATCATACGGTTCAACAAGTGTGAGACCAGTAGTGACTGGACCCACAAATACCAAAGTTAATGGATCTTGTTGTGATGTATCGTTCCAACTGGTAATTGCAATTTGATCACCTAGATTTAATAACGGTGTTATTAATAATCGGCTAGGTGATCCTAGCACAACTGAGTATTGTGCAATAAGGTTAACTGATATTAAAATTTGTGCGCCATCAGCTGGTGGGGTAAAAAATACCACTTGTCGGCCAGGAGTATTGCTGCCGTCATAGTTGGTCACATAATAATCACCCACAGTGGCACCAAAGTTTTGTACTTGTAAAACATTGTCTACCCAAACTTGAATATTAGCAATTGCATTAATAGATGATTGAGGGTAATTACCACGTTGTGGCAATCCAAAGCTGCTGCTAGTGCCGTCGCCAGTCCATTCAATACCTTCTGGTGGTTGCAAACGTTTGCCGTTAACTGTGACCACTAAGTTGGCCACATTAGTACCTTGCATGCTATTTTCAAGATTGATAGAGTTGGTCAATACATCAGACTGAGTGGCAGTATGATACTGTGTTACTGCTGTGCTCCAGCTGTGTTGAGGATCTTCAACGCCCATGGCAGTGATAGAAATTCCATCGCCAGGACCATATGGTGCTTCATTGCCAATGAATCGAGTCCAATCAATTTCGGTAGTTCCAACTGAGATGGCTGGATTTGATGTGCAGACCCATCTTGTGGCAGTATTAGTTGTGCCTGCTGTAACCAGGGTGATTGCACTAGAAATATCAGACGGTGCATCAAAATCTGTTGCTCTGGTCAATATCCAATAAACTGAACTGTTGCCAACTCTAGTAACAGTATAGATACCATTAAATGCTGCACTTTGCGTGGTGTCATTGACATACACACCTGTTTCATTTTTAACAAGTATACGGTCACCCACTGACGGTTCAACCCCATCAATGGTCAACGCAGAATAGTCATCGTATACGTTGTAGCTTGTGAGTGTTGCCCCAACACCATTTACTCCATTGTCATATACATAGCCAAAAGATCCAAACAAAGATGTTGTGGTTGCATACTTTACATTGGCTATTGGATATGGGAATGTAACTATAGATTGCAATGTTGGAATAAATTCTACCCAGAATAGTGGATTGTCTATCCCGGTTCCTACCGGGATTGTTTGCAGTGCTCTATAATACAATCCATTGTTCAGAACAACAGTTTGGGCTGCATAAGAATTTTCGTAAGTCCAAGGCACACTGTAGGCATACGGTGCCCAGGTTGCACCGGATACATCAATGCCGTTTACAAACAATACCAATTCATATATTTCACTAGCATTTACAGGAATTATTACAGAATTTCCTGTGTCTGACCCACCGTAGTTGCCGCGGAACAACTGATTGCCGCCGCCCATTTCATAAGCAGTAATACTAATTATGTCACCAATGATAATACCGCCACTAGGAACTGGTGTGATTGTCCGGGCTTCCCAATCTACAACATAGTCTATATCTGGTGTGAGATCACTATTTGTATTTTCATTAGACACTTCAATGTTTACAGGATTTTGTACCAAATCCCCCCAATATAGTGAATGATTGTCATATACATAATTGTATGTGCCTATACCAAATCCATGGCCGCGACCTGACCAGTCTGCACCTGGGCGAGTGTAAACACGGAAATCTAGTGTGTCATATTCTGATCCATTCACTAACTCTTCGGGGGCATGGCCTTCGTAAGGTCCAATAAATTCTCCGCCGTCAACATTGATATCTGTAGGACGCAAGCCAAGATACTGATCAGTAAAACTACTGGTGTAGGTAGCATCTATTAGTTCTGGCACATCTGCAACCATGGTACCAACAGCAGTAGTTAAACTAAATGGTAATCCGTCTGGTGCCAGGGCAATTGTAAAATGTGTGGTATCAACAATGCCGTTAATATAATAAACTGTACCTGCCACAATACCACCAAACACAGTTCCATAAAATCTGATTGGGCTGTTAAGTGTCAGTCGAGCTGTTTGAACACATGTAATTTCATTGGTTGTGGCATTGGTAGCAGTACACACTAATGTAGGACTTGCTGGCGAACTACCTAAGAAATAATCACCCCAAACTTGCACACCTGGATAGCTGGTGCCATCAACTAGCAAGTTTAGATCTAATCCAAGTTCGTTGACTCCGGGAACATAAAATCCCATGGTACGGTTAACACCGCCTAGTGTGGCTGCATCCACTAATATCCAGTCTTCAAGATTAAATGTTGGACCAACTACGGCGCTACTGCCATCGGCGTTGTTGGCTTGCCATACACGATTATCATAACGAACCAGTGTGCCATTTTCGTATGTGCCATCTTCACTCCAGGTCAGCACAGATGTTTGATACTGATAACGGTCATATTTGAGTACTGTACGGAAACTGCGCACAAGTCCATTGGCCATTTGAGGATACGCAGCAGCGCCAGTTCCGTTACCGCCATCAAATACTATGCTTGGTGTTACACGGTAGCCCGAGCCTCCATCAATCAGTGTAATAGATACAATATTTCCCAATGAGTTGAGAACTGCCACAGCTTCTGCCCCAGACCCTGTATCTCCTTCAGCAGGCACAATTAACACTGTGGGTGCAATAGTATATCCTGTGCCTTGAATGGTTACTGTGATTGAATCTACATGTAACAAATAGTTGTCAAACCATTGACTATATGGCCAAGTTGGCCACAAAGTGTTGTTAGGTGCAGTGTCACTAAGTGTATTAAATGGCTGAGCAGTGGCATGTTGGTAAGGCAATAGAATTGGGCTTACAAACTGTGGCACAGTTAGATTTGTGTTGTAATAAGCAGGCAAATCAAAGTCAGTCATACTACCTTGATAGTCATCCATACCATCATATGTTAGATTGAATTCGCGAACTTGCACGTGATAAGGTTTGACTTCTTGAATGTAATCACTCACAAAGTCTTGATTGTCTCGAATGTAATTTTGATACGGTAACAAGTTTCTAACTTTGTGTTGTACATCAATCAAACTGGTTTTAATCAACCATTCTGGTGCCAACAGTTCGCTCAGGATAAAGTTAAACATTAGTGTGAGTGACCGATTTCGTTCAATCTTCAATTCGTCAATGAATAATTCTTCATTGATGGCTTGAATAATTTTACGTGTTTCAATTACTGGTTCTTGATCATAATACTGTGCATCAAATACTTCAACGTCAAATCCAAATCTGCCCAAGGCATAATCATATATTTCTGCAGAAATTTCAATAGTGCCATCCTCAAGACCCACGCGGTCCCATCCAGTATCAGTGCGTAGGTAAATTTCAAATTTACCTTGTGCATTGGCAGTTACCTTGACGCTGGAGCCAACAGCCACTGTTAATGTGCTCAAACTAGCATAGTTTGGTACTTCTGCCACAATAGTTGAACTAGAATTGTATCCTGGTTGGTACCAGTTTACATGACTCCAGTATTGACGTGTGTCGTAATTTTGCACACGAGTCAATACTAGCTCTCTTACTGCTGGGTCATTGGTAACTTGTACTTCATTAATAGTCCATAATCCACGATTCAAACTGTTGGTAACCACAAGATATTTGTAACCCAATGGCACAGCATAGATATCTTGGAATCCTAATATCTCAAGGTTGGCCACACGCAAGTTCCACGCACCACTGGTTGCACTTGGTTCTGGCTCTGCACTGTTCAACAATACAAAACTTCTAATTTCTGTTATAGGATACAATGCAAACACATCATTGGCACGTTGAATGTAATTTTTTAATGCAAGGAAACGATCCACAAACATGCTTTGGCGTGGACGATATTGCACACCATACCGTTGAGCATAGTTTAAATTTGGATCTGGCACTTTGTTACCAAATGTATCTACTCCACAAAAACTGTCTTGCAGCTTGCGATAAAGATTAGTGGTTATAAAAGAATCAGCTTGCCCTTGTGCAATTAATTCGTATTCAGTATGCACGTTGGCAGTTGTAAACGACTGATCAAACTCTACACTAATAATAGAATCTGATGCCACAATGTATTCAAGTGCATTGTAGATTGCAATAGTACTAGAATTAATTGGCGCAATATAACTTATGCCACTGGCTCTAGGCTCTTGAATGTAAGAAGCAACTGTGGCCACGCTAAGAGTTTTGCCTAACTGTGATGCAGTTTCTGTTATTCCACGAACCCAAAAGTAATATTCAGTTACAAAAGTTCCAGACTGATTTAACCGAGTGCTCACAACATAACTGGTAGTGCTATACGGAGTACCAACTCCAGTGTAATTTGCAGGAGGCACCAAACTGGAAATCCATTGATACACATCAACTCTACTACCTGGAAATACCTGTCCCCAACGACGACTGGCATAAGTTGGATTGTCTTGGTTGGGATCAATAAATCTTACTGTGCTAATGTCCCACCAAACTTCACCAAGGTGTGTGGTAGCCCATGTGTCGCCACGATTGTTGATTGGCCCAACATTATAAGAGGCAGGATCAATAGCACTTATGTAATCAATATTTTCTTGTGCGGCGCCTAATACTTTTCCTTGTAGTGGATCAAAGAAATCAAAAAAGTGACTCTTGGCAGAGGTAATTCTATCATATATGTACACACTAGATAACAGTCGTATGTCAACAACTGGTGGTTGAATGGCAATTGGTTCCCAGGCCAAGCGTCTTGTGGGATTTTCAAATATATAAGCTGCACCAAATTCACTAAACGTGCTATCTTCAAAGTCTTCACCAGGTGCTGTGGCAACAAGTACTCCAGAATTATAACTCACTGCATAGCCAAATTGATCCAAGTATGATACTGCATTAGTTTCAACTTGTTGTCCAAATATAAATTTACCTGGGTTGGTCACGCTAAGACTGTTGCTAGGCAAATAGTCATAAGTGTAAACCACACCAGACTGTACTACTGGGCTAAAGAATGTGGTAGAGTTACCATCAAAAGTAGTGCCAGGTGTTTCTGTTGTGGTGTTGTAATCAAATACCATTGGCAAATACAAACTGCCCCTTGGTGATCCAACCACAAGATTCAGCGCAGTATCATTCACAGCCACTGAGTAGCCAAACTGAGTAAACTCTAGTGGGCGTGGACTAGAAATAGTTTGGGTGTACACAAACGTATTGAATCCAAGTGCAGAAAATACTGTACCAGTTGAGCCCGGCGCAACTTGTAATTTATTGCCTTCTGGTGCGGCATCTGTATTGGTTACAAAAATGGTTAAGTAGCCAGTTGAGGAAACTACTGCGGTAGCATTAGGAGCACCTGAGTTAGTTCCTGCTTCGCCGCCGTTGATAGCAGCAGCAAGTCCTGCTATGTTGTTGTTTGGACTGGCTGGAACAGCAATGTCAACGTTATTAACTCGCAAGGTCTGTCCAGCGGTCAAACTAGGATTGGCAATAGTAGAAGTAATTGTACCATAGCTTCGGGCTTGATTCACACTGCGTTCAACCACGCCGCCCTTCCAGACAATGCTAGAATCTTGCGGCGCACCCACATACAAACTACAATTGTACGGACACAAGTCTAAACTTTGACCATAGTTTGTGTAGTCGGCCACTGTATTTTCTGTAATTAATTGCTGTTCAACAAACTGATTGATTTCAATTTCAATTACATCGCCCACATACAAATCTTTGTTGATGGTAATGTTATTACCTGACACTGAGAATGTGTTATCAGCACCAACAATACTGTCAGTTTGATTGGTCAAAAATACGTTGTTGACTAGCACGCTAACTGGAGCAGTCACTGTACCTAGCACAGTGTAAGTGTTAGAGCTGTCATCCTGACGAATGAATTTTTGCACGTTTCTGTCAACTACATACACTGAACCAGCTTCAAGCAATCCATTAACTGTGGCACTAGAACAACCAATTATAACTTGACGTCCGTCAGTGCTGCACTGGACACTGTTGCCAAATCTTGCACCAGCAATAACTCCCACTGTTGGAGTGATAGTACCAGCCAGTTCATAATAAAACTGCGATGTTACCACAATAGATGCACCAACAGTTGGAACATTATAGAATGTTATTGTGGTACCAGAGTATGTGTAATCAATGTTTGGACGTTGTAACACATTGTCAACAGTAACTGAGAACGAGTAAATATTATTTGATCTAGCCGTAAACAGCCATTGCGATAATGCATACACAGCACCACTTGCAGTGAATGTTTTAACATATTTTCTTGATATTGCAACAACATCATCAACTGCCGGAGGTGTTGCAAATGTCACAGTGGTGTAACTGCCATTCACAGTGTATTCTGAAATTGTAGTAGATGCAACTGTTTGTGAGGTATTTACGGTGTAAGTACCGGTACCACCAGATCCAGATCCAAACGCAACAATATAAGTTCCAGCAGCTACACCGGTACCAGTAATATAAGAGCCAACTACCAATGCACCTGATGCTACATCAGTCACTGTTAGTTGAAACCCGCTGATTGACCCAGTTGTTACTGCTAACACACGAAGATTGTTTGTTACAACAAGTTGATTTAAATTGTTTATTTGTACAGTATTGCTAATGTCAGCAGTAGTGCTAGTGCCATTGGCAATGTATTGTAAAACTTGGTCTTCCCATGGTACTTGACCGTATGCGTAAACTGTATTCAGCCCAGGAGCACCAACATACAACCAGCGTTCGTCAAGACTCATGGCCACACTATAACCAAATTCTCCAGCACCCGGAGTAGTTGTTGTTGTTGTGCCCGGTAATGTCAACAACTGTGATTGATACCAAGGACTGGTATTAGCAGCTCCAGCTGAAGGATCGCGCCATAGTACCACCGCATATCCGTTGTTGTTGAGCTCTGCTGTGCCAGTGCCGCTACCCGCACCTGTTGCAGTAAATGTACTGCCAACTGCTGGTTGTCCTGTTATAGTAGTTGAAGACACCAGTTGAGATGTACTTACTGTCCAATAATTTGAACTGTTTACACTGGTTGCCAAGGTAAATGTTAAGTCGTTAGTAGTATTAGCACCACCTAAATTATTACCTCCAATTGTGATAGTGTCGCCAACAGCATAATTTGTTCCGCCATTTACCACAGTAATAGTTGTAGCACCGTTATATGTTGTGCCTGCACCTGTTTTCACAATTGTAAAAGTTGCGCCAGTTCCTGCTCCACTGGTAGATTTAACTGCAACACCTGTGTAAGTTGCGGCCGCTGCTACGCTTGTGCCAGTTAATGTTGTATAAGTTGTAGAAGCAGTAACTACTCCAGGGCGAATTGCAACAACATAAGTTCCGGGTGTAACGCCAGCGCCACTAATATAAGTGCCAGCTGCTAATGCGCCCAAAGTAACTACCGATACAGCCAAAATAGTTCCAGCACTACCACTGCCATTGCTAATAGTACCGGTTACTACTGCTGTAGCAGTTGCACCAATGGCTACAAAGTTTGTGGTTCCAAGTGCGGTAATAGTATAAATGCCATTTGTTACAAAATTACTAGCTGCTATTAACGGACTCTGGCTGGCGCTTGCACCGCCAATAGCAAATGTTCTATTACCAGCATCTACAGCATTGCCATATCCACGTAGGCCTGTGGTGTTTAATGTAAGAACAGTGTCTTGCCCGTTAATGGGACTAATTGGTACATACTGGTCGCCTGCATTTCTTACATATAGATAGATACCACCTTTAGCAGTACCTGACCCAAACCCATAACGCGGACTACCAACAAATAATGCTGATCGGTTTGTGGCTTGTGCTACAGATGCACCATATTGTTCTGTGGCATCAAGTAATACTGGAGCTAGTATTGCTCGATCAGTAAATGGATTTTGTTTTTGTAATACTTCCCACAAGCCACTACCATTGTCATCAACCCAAACTTTTGCGCCCGGTAAAAATTGTTGGGCATATGGCAAATTTAACACATCACTAGCTTGTGCTACTCGCATGGTTTTCAAAGTAAAACCAATACCAACTCCATCAACCACTGTGCGATCACCCACAAGATCCAGTGCAATGTTTACTGTGGTTAAGTTTGGCACACTTAATACTGTATAAACTCCATTGACTTCTGTATCAAAAAATCGTATGATTAGTTTGTCACCAGTGGTCAATCCATGTTGGCCGCTGAATATGACTCTGCTGGTTCCATTGAGGTTGTCACAAACGTGTTGAATTTGCCCTGGCACAGCTTCTGCTCGATAAATGCCCCAATCGTAATTGTTTACTTTTGCAACCCAAAAAGTTGTTCCAACTATGATAGAATTAATATTGGCATTAATACTTGCAGGATCGTCTAAATTAAATACTGTGATATCGGCATCATCGATGTTGACGTATCCTGCACTAGGTAAAGAAATATCTGTTGGTAGTGTAGTTGTAGTTGGCAACAATGCGGTGGTGGTTAATGGAAAACTACTTTTCCATACATCGCCAAGAAAAATTTGTTGGTCGGCAGTACTTGGTTCATTTGGCACCACAACTTGCACCAAACTAGGATTGCTTGACAACAACGCACGATTTAACCGTAAATCAAAGAAACTGCGATTGGCATTAGCCCCATACACTCCATTTTGAATTGCCCAATTTTCATAAACTTGGTATTCAGCAATTTCTTTGTTGAATTTTGCTTGCCCAAATAAATCAACACTGTTTTTAGTTCCTTTTGTTCTTAGGAATTCTCTATAGATGTTGAGCTGGCTAACGTCGTCAAGATTTAATGCAGCCATGTATTGTCTTGGTCTAAAACCAATCAGTCCATAACTTAACAAATCATTGTCTTGAATCAAGTTTGCTGAATTAATGTTATAACTGTTGCTGAGTTGATCAGCTTTGTTTGCAAGGTTGGCCAACAATCCTTGTTCAATAAATGTGTAGTCGCTTTGATTCCAATCATTGTAATTGAACTTGGTACTAGGTTGTACAATAGTTGCTGCACTCCAATAAGCACCTTTGTAAGTGACTATCTCTCCCTTGGCATAAGTTTTTAACCCAGTCCAGGCAGGAATGTTATTTTGATTTAAAATAAAGCCCTGTGCATTTACACTTCCATCCCACTCTGTGGTAGTAGTTCCAGCAATATACAGTCTACTTTGTCTAGCGCCTGTTACAGGTTCAAAGATTAAGTCACCAAATAAACTGGCGTTATCTAATACGATCATGCTTTCAAAGCTGGTGTAACGCATGTCAATAAAACTTAGACTTTGATTGTTTAAGGGTTGAATAGTAAAGTTATTATCAACTCGAACAATGTTGAGATCTCGCACAGGAAAGTCTCTGCGATTTTGATCTAAAATAACATGTTCAGCAGTTTGTGATGTTATTGTATCTACTACTGCTTGTTCTTTAAAAACTGACAATCCAATGGCCAAAGGATTTAAATTGATTAGAGAGCCTTTGCCCCACCCTTGTTGGCTCCAGTACATGAACTCGTAAACCATTTGTGACCAAGTCATTAAATAACCATTGGTTTGATTGGTAAATTGGAAGCCTTGTGATTCTAGGAATTTTCCATAACTCAACAAGAAGTTGGCCACAGCCGATTCTGTTGTAAACACAAATCCATAAGGAATTTGAGTGATGTTGGTTGTGTAATTGGCAGGTACTTTGATAGTTTTACCGGCCACACTGTATGTTTCAAATTGCCCAACTGGGATGCTGGTAAATGTGTTAAAAAATGGTCTTGCAGTGCTATAGCCAAACACTGCCCATCCACCATCCACCACTTGAATCACAACTGAGCTGTAAATCAATCTATCAAATGGCTGATTCTTATACACCAACAGTTGGTAACTCTCTGGAGGGATCTGCAAACTAGTGTTGGTTGAATTAGGGCTTGACTTTTCAGTGTAAATTTTCAAATACTGTTTGTCAGAGAATGACGCCATTCTGTAGCACAAGCGCACATCTAAATTCTGCAGGTCTTTTTCCAACGCTACTGTGCTATTGGTGCCTGTAATGCGATTATAATCCACAATCCAGTTGATATAGCTGGCCTTGCTGGTGCCATCGCCATACACTTGCACACCATTGGCATCAAGTCTATAACGACCGTTGTAAAGATATTGATCAAACTCTGTGCTGTATTTGTACAGGTCTCTGTCAGCAAACAGCGCAAAGAATTTTGCTGGTCGAGTTAAGGCCAGCAATCGCATGGCAGCAAATGGATAGTCGCTTGAGTTCCACCAAGAAGCTTCTACTGGCCCGCCGTCGCCAGGTGCCCAACTCTTCTGAAATGTTTGTGTATTGTAATTGCCTACTACTGATTGTAATGGTGGTAGTAATGCACCAGCACTATCGGTTGGGAGTACTGATGTTAGCTTGGGTCTAGCATAGGCTGGTAATATGTATGCTCCTACCGGATCTCTCACAAGACCAAGTTCTAAATCGTCCCACAAGTTCATGTTGTCAGACGTGTACGGGCCAGGACCGTAGGTTATTTCCCACCAGTCTGGTTTGACAGAGAAGCCAATCATTTCCCAGGGAGTTAATTCTGGTTGTTGGGTATCGTAAAAATAACGATAGATACCACGCCAAGCACCCAATAAATTATTGCCATTGAGTACGTTGGTTGAAGAGCTATAGTTATAGGTAAATGGATTACTGGCCTTATAATTTTGTGTGGTATAATCCAACTTGTTCCATCCAACATAACTTAAAAAGTTTGTTTCTAAAATGGTATTAATTTCAGTAGAACTATAACCAGTATCTCTAAACTGACCAGGCAACACATCTACAACGTCAAGCGGTACAGGATTACCATCCAGTTTGATATTGTTATAAATTCTAGTTTCAAATTCCAACAATACTTCGTCACGGATATCACCAAAGATAGGAGTCTGACTGCCGTCATGTCCTAATATAACCAATTGCTCACCTGAACTAGTTTTGACTGGCTCAATGACCGGACGCCACACAGGGTACAATCCCATCTTGCTAGGAGTGTTAGGCACATAGGTACCATAGGTAGCACTGTATTCTTGAATGGTAATAGTGTCGCCAATGGCCAATTCAATTAAAATGTCAATGCGCGGACCATTTGTGGCCACTGTGTATTCTAACTCTCTGATCAAAATTCTGTCATTTACATACACATTCATACCAAGGTAATTGGCCGATGTATAGTTGTAAATTTGCACAGTGTCAAACACTTGACTGGTAGTGTAACTTACTGTATATATTGTTGTAGTAAACACTGGGGTGGCCGGCAGCATGTCACTCCAATAGAATGGATTGCTTGATGTGCGACCTAATGTAATTTCAGCAATAACTGTGTCAAGTACTTGTGACGCAGTTTCATACTGAATAGTTTGTCTGGTCACTGCTTCCAGCATTTGATTTTTGTACTTTTGATATTCTCTGCTGTTGTATTCTAGCGCACCAAAAATATTGTACTGCTGAGATCTCATGAAGTATCCAGCAAGAGTCAGTGGCGAGCTTTGTTGTAAAACCACTTGCCCATACGGTATGATGTCACCAAGATCTCTAGTGTTGTTAGCACCGTTAATTGCACCCGAGAATGCAGTTAAATTTTGGCAAATGCTATTGT
>Ga0114978_10001772_pt1 | contig 18124 bp, 25 predicted proteins | sample S_140212_EF_Meta_FD_87027 | JGI IMG/M metagenome (GOLD analysis project Ga0114978, IMG submission 87027) | Freshwater microbial communities from Lake Simoncouche, Canada to study carbon cycling - S_140212_EF_MetaG | ecosystem: Environmental > Aquatic > Freshwater > Lake | place: Lake... | reverse complement strand
TGACATCTCCCCCGGTGTAATCAGTTGTGAGGCAACGTATCGATTCCGCCCCACGACTCATGACTCCTCCGGTGTCAGTTCATTTGAGTCAATTCGCTGTACGATTCTTAGCGGATTTCGCATTGACACCTCCGTCTTGAACGATAGCCCCTCCCTCCCGCCAAGTTACGGGTTTTATGGCACATTCCGAAGTTATCCTCACCACCAATATCCCCAGCCTCGGCGCTGAAGCAGACATCGTTAAAGTCCGACGCGGCTACGCGCGCAATTTTCTCCTTCCGCAGGGCAAGGCCCTCGAGGTGACAAAAAGCTCCCTTCGCCAGATCAACCACCTCAAGGCCAAACGCGCCGAGCGGGAAGCCCGCGAAGTGACTGCCGCCGAGGAGCTGGCCACCCGCATCAGCAAATTCAACCTCAAGTTCACCTTGGAAACCGGCGAGACCGGCAAGGCCTTCGGGTCTATCACCGCCAAAGATGTTCACGACCGTTTGGCGAAAGAGTTGGGCGACATCGCAATCCCCAAACACGCGGTCGAACTCGACAAGGCCATCAAGGAAAGCGGTGAGCACGAAGTGTCCGTCCGTTTGCACCCTGATGTGACCGCCAAACTCCGCGTCCTTATTTCCTCGCCCAAAGCCGTCGCCGCCTCTTCTACAGAGGAAAACGACGCGGATGCTCCCCGCAAGAGCACCCGCCGATAGTCCGTTTTAGGCAGCGGGTTCCACCAGACCATGGCCACTGATTCTCCGGCAGGGACTGTCGGGAATCCCGTGAGGTCCAACGGGCTTGGTGAGGGTAAAGGCAGGGAAAAACGCAAGGCTTTTTCCCCAAAAAGCGGGGCTTATTTACCAGATATTCACAGGTCTCTCCCGCAAAGTCCTGATGCGGAAAAGGGCATCCTCGGCTCGATCCTTTTGTCGCCGGGAAAAGTCCTCGACGAATGCATCCAGCAGCAGGTCGGCGAGAAATATTTTCATCACCCCGCCCATGCGCGCATCTTCACCATTCTGGTCGAGATGCGGGAGACGAACCGGCCGATTGACCTCATCACGCTGACCCAGCTTCTGGCCGACCGGCATCTTTTGGAGGAAGTCGGGGGCGCCGCCGCCGTCACCGATCTGTTCACGTTCGTTCCCACGGCCAGCAACGCCGCCTATTATCTCGAACTCCTGCGCGAAAAATTCCTCCTGCGCGAAATCATCGGCACCTGCACGGAATACGGCGCGCGCGCCTATGACGAACAGGGGGACGTCGCGATTCTCCTGGATGAAGCCGAGGCCAAAATCCTCGCCATCGGCGACGACCGTTTCAAAGCCAAGGTTCCGGAGATGAAGGATCTGGCCATGGAGGCGCTCGACAGCATTGAAAAGCTTTTCCAAAACCGTGGTGCCCTCACCGGCCTGCCCACCGGTTTCAGTGGAATTGACTCGATGACCAATGGCATGCATCCGGGCGAAATGATTGTCATAGCGGCGCGTCCCTCCATGGGAAAAACCGCCCTGGCCATGAACATCGCCGAGCACGTCGCCATGGAAGCCGGCAAGGCCGTGGCGGTTTACAGCCTGGAAATGAGCACCCAGCAGCTCATGCAGCGTCTGCTTTGCTCGCTGGCCAAGGTGGATCTGAAAAAAATCCGCGACGGTTTCATCGGCAAGAACGACATGAGCAACCTCATCACGGCCACCCAGAAGCTCTCCGACTGCAAGATGTTCATTGATGACACCCCCGGCCTGAGCATTCTCGAACTTCGCGCCCGCGCCCGACGGCTCAAGGACCGCCACGACCTCCAACTCATCGTCATTGATTACCTCCAGTTGCTCAAATCCCCCTCCAAGCGCGGTCAGGAAAACCGCCAGATCGAAGTCGCAGAAATTTCCTCCGGCATCAAGGCCCTGGCCAAGGAGCTGAAAATCCCCATCGTCGTTCTCGCCCAGCTCAACCGTAATCCCGAGTCCCGCACCGGCAACAGCCTGGGCCGGCCGCGCCTGAGCGATCTGCGGGAATCCGGTTCGATCGAACAGGACGCCGACCTGGTGGGCCTGCTCTGGCGCGAGGATTACTACGCCGAGGATGATGAGGAAAAAAAGGAGCACGAAGGCAAGGCCGAGCTGGTTATCGCCAAGCAGCGTAACGGTCCGGTCGGCAACGTGCCCCTGACGTTCCTCAAGCAAATCACCCGCTTCGAAGACCGCGCCTTCGAACGCGAAGAGACGCCCCGCTAGGATTTTCTCGCCACGCGATGGATTCTACCCCGCCGCGCTTCGCCTCATGAGCAGAAAAATCGGCGTCGGACTTTACGGCATCAATGGCCATCAGGTGACGGACTTGCTGGCGGATTGTCCTTATGGAGAAGCGGTGGCGTGTGCGCAGATCCCTGCATGGCCCGAGACGGTGCGTCGGTATGACGCGCTGGAGCAATTGCTGGCTGATCCCCGGGTCGAACTGGTTTCCCTTTGCTCGCCACGCCGGGCGGATCAGGCCGGTGATGCGGTGGCCTGTTTGCTGGCGGGCAAGCACGTTTATGCCGAGAAGCCCGCCGCTTTTAACGATGCCGAGCTGGACCGGATTTTGCAGGTCGCCGCGTTGACCGGCCGGCAGTTTCACGAGATGGCGGATACGGTTTTTCGCCAGCCCTATCAGGCCTTGCGCGGGCTCGTTCGCTCGGGCCGTTTGGGTGAGGTTGTGCAGGTCCTGGCCCAAAAATCCTATCCCGCCAACTGTGGCAGCCGTCCGCAGGATGAGGCGGTTGATGGCGGCCTGACCCGGCAGTGCACGATTCACGCCGTGCGCATGGTGGAACACATCACGGGCTTGCGCGTTTCGTCTGTTGACGCCCTTGAAACCAAGCTGGGTAACACTCACGCCGGAGAATTGCGCATGGCGGCGAGTCTGCTGCTCGGTCTGGAAAATGGCGCGCTGGCCTCGGTGGTCGGCAACTACTGCAACCCCAAAGGCTTTGGCCGGCATGGCAATGATCAAATCCGGATTTTTGGGACGCTGGGCATGGCGGAGTTGACCGATGACGCGCAGCGTTCGCGGGTGATCATTGGCGACACGGATTGCGGCCCCCTGGAGACGGATGCAAAAGTGGAGCCGTTCTTTTATTCCTATCTCAAAAGTCTTCTCGGCATCGGCGAGATGCCCATCTCCTTGCAGGAGGAATTGCACCCCTTGCGCATAGTGAATCGGGCCAAGGCCTCGGCCCGATTGCATGGCGCGTCATGACACGCGGCGCCGGACTCAAATCCCTTCGGGGTCAGGCCGGTGGCGGCCTTCACTGCGCGCGAGAAATAACAAGAAGCCAAAATCCAAGTTCTTATCGCTGCAAAAATCAAACTCTCCCCCGAACTCACTTCCCGGGTCACCCGCCTCCAAGAAGTACAAGGCATCGGTTTCGTCACCGCCTTTTCGCGCGTTTTGCCGGAAAGTGAAGCGCAATTTCTCTCCGCTTGCTCCAAGTGTCTTCCTGTGGTCGGCTAGACAATCCCCAGTTAAGATTCGTTCATCTCTCCGGCCCTCCATGCTCTTCTCCATCATCACTCCCAGCTTCAAGCAGCTTGATTGGCTCAGGCTCTGCGTGGCGAGCGTGCGGGACCAGTTCCGCCTCTCAACTCTCAACTCTCAACCCTCAACTGCGGATCCCCTCTCCATCGAGCATATTATCCAAGATGGCGGCTCGGTCGGAATTGAAGACTTTGCCCGCGAAAACGGGGCCGCCCTTTATCGGGATGGAAGGCTGGACTGCGCGGCCTCTTCCGCCCTCCCAGGCTACAGGCTGACCATCCATTCCGAACCGGATGCCGGCATGTATGATGCGATCAATCGGGGCTTGAAAAGGGCGGAGGGCACGTTGCTGGCTTATCTCAATTCCGACGAACAATACTTGCCCGACACGCTGGTCAAGGTGGCGGCATTATTTAAGAAAAATGCCCGGGCGGAACTGGTCTTCGGGGACGTGATTCTGGTGAATGAATCCGGCGAGGCCTTGGGGTATCGCCGCGTGACCCGTCCCCATAAAATTCACACCCGCCTGCTCCATCTTGGCACGCTGAGTTGCGCAACATTTTTCCGCCGCGCAGTCATTGACGAAGGGTTCTTTTTCGATCCTGCTTGGAAGGCCATCGGTGATGCGGTGTGGGTGGAGAGCCTTCTCCAGGCCAAAAAACGCAGCGCAATCCTAACGGAACCCTTGGGCACCTTTGCCTTCACCGGCCACAATCTAAGCGAATCAAACAAAGGCTCCGATGGGGAACATGCCCGCTGGGCCCGGCTGAGCGGAGCGCCACCGGCCTGGTTGCGCCTGCCTGCCCTTCTGCATCACCGCATCGGCAAGCTCCTGAGCGGCGCCTACCGCAAGCGGTCCCTCAGCTATGAAATCTATCGCCGGGGCGAGCCGGCGCACCGTCATCACTTTGAAGCCAGTAACCTTGGCCATCACTGGCCAAGCAGGTAACCAAGCCCTTTTCTCTCAAGATGAAACTACGGATTCTTCAGATTTTCAACCGCTACCTCGAATATGGCGGCGAGGAAGCCAGCGTGTATCGCATTGGCGACGCCCTTCAGGAAATTCACGATGCCGATTACTTTTTCTCTTCGACCAAAGATTTTTTGAAAACCGGACCGGCCGGAAAGCTCATTGCCGGGGCCGAGGCCTGGCATAATTGGGAGGCGATTGCCCGCTTGAAACGCCATCAACGAACCGGGAATTTTGACGCCTGGCAGATTCATAATGTTTTCCCCGCGCTTTCCCCTGCCGTTTATCGCACCGCCTTCGATCTCGGAATCCCGATTGTCCACTATCTGCACAACTATCGGCTTTCCTGCACCAATGGATTTTTTTTGAATCACGGGGAGCCCTGCCAGCGCTGCATTGGCGGCAACTTCCTTCCAGCCCTGCAGACAGCGTGCTGGCGGAATAGTCATATCCTCAGCGGCTATATGGGGCTGATCTTACACCGGATCCGGTCCATGGAACTTTTTGAGAAGGTTCACACCTGGATCGCCCTTTCCGAAGCCCAGAAGAGGATTCACGTGGAAATGGGCATTCCCGGCGAGAAAATCCATGTCATTCCTCATTTTCTGCAACCTCCCGCAGAACCTCTCCCAGCCAATCCGGCTGGCGATGTGCTATTCATGGGAAGACTCTCCGAAGAAAAAGGCTGCCGGCTTCTTCTCCAAGCTTGGAAATCGGTGAACGCCAAGGGCCGGAATCTTGTCATCATGGGCGAGGGTCCGGAGCGAATCTATCTTGAGCGCTACGCCCGAGAAAACCACTTGTCTAATGTCCTCTTTACCGGATTTATCAAGCCCGATAAGCAACTAACCATCCTGCGCAGTTCCGCTTTCGTCGTCACTCCCTCGATCTGGGAGGAACCCTTTGGCATGGTTGTCTTAGAAGCCTGGGCCCATCGGCGCCCTGTCGTCGCAACACGGATCGGCGCTTTGGCAGACCTCATCACTCCCGGTTTGACCGGCCTCCTCGCCCAGGCGGGCGATGCCCAAGACCTTGCCCGGCAAATCAGTTCATTAATTGCTCAACCTGAAAAGATTGTCGAAATGGGGCAGCGCGGACTCGAAGAGCTTGGCCTCAAATATAACAAGGACCTTTGGAAAAATCGGGTTGACAAAATATACAGCGCCATTAAGCGGTAGTGCTGGTCGGTCAAATAAGATGAACCTTTTTAACGCTCCGCACAAACCCTCCTTGGCGGAAAGCTATCTCCTTCCGATTTTGGGTGTGGCCTTGATTGTGATCGCCGACCGCACCATTCACACGGTGCTTCTTACTCCGATGTTATCGATCTGCCTTCTCGGGATCCTGGCATTCCGACTTGAACCCAGAGTTCTCACATTCTGGTTCGTTGTTCTTATCCTTCTTGTTATCCTGGCATTGATCCAAAATCCTGAAAACAAATTGAACCCGGATGCCTCTATGGAAACGGTCATCGTCCGATCATTTGCATTTATGGTTGCCGGATCAATGGCGGTGGCCATGAATAAGAGCCGCTTCAATCGGATTCGCAACCATCTTGATCTCCTCCACATACTTGAGCTCTTCCCGTCCGCAGTGGTCGTGTCGGACTCGACCGGCACTCTTTTATTTGCCAACAAAAAAGCCAGCGCGATGCTGGGAAGAAGTATCGGCGACGTCATTGGATTGTCGTTCTTTACTTTTTTCACTTCTCCCGAGCAACGCGGCTATGCCATTCGGGATTATCTTCGCATCATCGAACAAGCGGTTTCCGCTGAGAAGACGAACCTTTCATATCTGACCGAATCCAAAGTGCGGAAAAGTGTCAACGCCACCCAAATACCGATCAATCTCATTAGTCACAAATGCATAGTCACCGTCATGGAATCGGAACCGCCCATTGAAATCGTTCAGGCGACCTGTTCTGTTTGAAGAATCGCCGCACCCGCTTCCCTTCCCTATGGAAGCCCTGCTTTGCTCGACGGATGGCACGGGCAAGCAATCATGTAGCCAGGCCGCCTGGCCCCTTCCTGGTCGCCGCCCTGAATGACTACGCCCACGTATTCTGACAAGATCCCCCTCTGCGGATGAGTGGCATTTTTTTGAATATTCAAACATGGGGCGGCTTGGGCGATGTGCTGCGCGAAATCAGCCTTCTCCCCATGGATGCCATTCATGACAAATTGGGGTTGCCCACGCGAATCTGGCATTTGCCCGCCTCGCAAGCCCGCGTGCGGCCCGATGCCGGATGTCCGCCGTGCGCAGAGATCGCCAATCTGACGGAGCGCCTGCGCTGCGCAATCTGGGCGGGCGAGGCTATGGCGCCCCGTGGGACACGGGAAATCGCGCGAACCCTGCGCATGGGCCTCGAACTCTTCCCGGACGGACGGCGGCTTTTTCCACCGGATTTTTCCTGGAGAACAGAGGATGCCCTGCCCTCAAACTTCCTCTCCGCGCAGAAAAACCTCGTCCTGCAAACTCATCTGGCCGGTCTCCCCGGCAAACGCTGGCCGGTTGAAAAATGGCGCGCAGTGATCACGGAAATCCGTCGCAGGCGCGAAGACCTGGGTATTCACATTCTGGATCCGGCCGGCTCCAGCCTGGCGGATGACGGGGTCACCGTGCAGGACAGATTGAGCATCCCGCAGGCCCTTCGTCTGGTTTCGCAGGCGGATGCCGTCGTCTCCCTGGACTCCTGGTCAAAATATGTGTCTGCCTGGAATCACATCCCTCAAATCGTGATCGTTCCGGATCAAACTTCCGACTACGCCCAACTCACCGCCTCCACAGTCTGGCGGCACTCTTTTCGCGGCTTGCAACACGCCCGTGAGATCGAACTGATCGGGTTGAAACCCGCTGGGAATAAGGCAGCCAGCTATACCTTTGGATCGCTCGATCGCCTGCAACCGGCCGACCTGCTTCCCCGGATTGAGAGTCTGCTCCGCAATCTCAGAAAACGCTGATTAACCCGAAACACAGGGTTGAGAGCTGCGGCTTACTTCTTATCCGCTTCGAGGCCGGCGCGCACTTCGTCGCCGATCTGCGCGTAAAGGGCGGCATCATTTTTCAGGACTTCCTTGGCGGCATCGCGGCCTTGCGCGAGTTGGGTGCCTTTGTAGCTGAGCCAGGAACCGCGTTTTTCGATGACATTTTTTTCCAAGGCGAGGTCAATGAGCGAACCGGTGCTGGAAATTCCCTCGTTGTACATGATGTCGAACTCCGCCTCGGTGAAGGGTGCTGCGACTTTGTTTTTGACGATTTTGACGCGGGTGCGGTTGCCGGTGACGGTGCCGTCGCTGGTTTTGATCGCGCCGATGCGGCGGATGTCCACCCGCACACTGGAATAAAATTTGAGGGCCTTGCCGCCGGGGGTGGTTTCGGGGCTGCCGAACATGACACCTATTTTTTCGCGGATCTGATTGGTGAAGATGCAGGTCGTGCGGGATTTGGCGATGAAGGCGGTGAGCTTGCGCAGGGCGTTGCTCATCAGGCGGGCCTGGGCGCCGACAACCGCGTCACCGATTTCGCCTTCAAGTTCGGATTTCGTAACCAGCGCTGCCACGGAATCGAGCACGATGACATCAAGGGCGTTTGAGCGCACGAGCGTCTCGCAAATGCGCAGGGCTTCTTCGCCGGAGCTGGGCTGGGAAACGAGGAGGTCATCCAGATTGACTCCCAATTTGCGCGCGTAGGAGGGATCGAGCGCATGTTCGACGTCAATGAATCCGGCCAGGCCACCGCGTTTCTGGGCCTGGGCCACGACGGTGAGAGTGAGAGTGGTTTTGCCCGAGCTTTCGGGTCCGTAGATTTCCACGATGCGGCCGCGGGGAAATCCGCCCACGCCGAGAGCGCGATCAATCAGAATGTTGCCCGTGGGAATCACATCAACCGGCGAGATGCTGGCATCGCCCAAACGGCGGATGGCTTCGCTGCCGTAATCTTTTTCGATCTGCTGGAGGGCGAGATCGAGGTTTTTGGTGCGTTGCGCCGAGATTTTGTCTTCGGCGGGGGATGTGGTGACTTCTTTGGCCATAATGATGGACCGAAATTAACGGGATTCGGCGGAATGACAAGACTCTGAAAAAAGAAAGCCCGCCTTGCGGCGGGCTTCATTTTTTCGGGGAGGGAAACCGGTTTGCGATTAACGCGAGTAGAGTTCGACGACGAGTTGTTCGTTGACGATGGGATTGATTTCCGAGCGGGTCGGAATGCGGACTACGGAACCGCTCAGGTTCTCCTTGTCCACCAAAAGCCATTCGGGCGGCGTGAGGGCCGAGGTCTGGTCGAGATATTTCACGGCGAGTCGCTTGGAGCGTTCGCCGCTGCGGATGGTGATGGCGTCGCCAGGCTTGACGTTCATCGAGGACGCATTGGTCTTGCGTCCGTTGACGGCGACGTGGCCGTGGGAAACCATCTGGCGGGCGGCGTAAAGCGTTTTGGCGAAGCCCATTTTCTGGACGACGTTATCGAGGCGGGTTTCCAAAAGCTGCAGGAGGATTTCGCCGGTGACACCGCGCTTGCTGGAAGCGAGGGCGAAGTAGCGGCGGAACTGACGCTCGAGCACGCCGTATTGGAAACGGAGCTTCTGCTTTTCGGCGAGAGCCAGTGCGTAATCGGAGAGCTTGCGGCGTGAACCCTTGGGGCCGTGTTGGCCGGGGGGGTAGTTTTTGTGTTCGAAGGCCTTGGGTGAACCGTGGATGAGCACGCCATAGCGGCGGCTGATTTTGGTTTTGGGTCCGGTGTGACGTGCCATGGGATTTTAGATTTTGGAGTTTCGAGTTTCGATTGCCTGATCAGACGCGGCGCTGTTTGGGCGGGCGGCAGCCGTTGTGTGGCACTGGGGTGACATCACGGATGACGGTGATGTCCAGACCGACGGCCTGCATGGCGCGAACGGCGGATTCGCGGCCGGCCCCGGGGCCCTTGACGCGGACTTCAATTTCTTTGACGCCGTGGCCCATGGCCTGCTTGCAGGCATCCTGAGCCACCATCTGGGCGGCGTAGGCTGTGCTTTTGCGGGAACCTTTGAAGCCGCACTTGCCGGCGCTGGACCAGCCGAGCAACGCGCCCCTGAGGTCGGTGATGCTGACGATGGTGTTGTTGAAGCTGGCTTGAACGTGGGCAATGCCCTGAGCGATGTTCTTGCTGCCCTTGGCCTTAACGATCTTGAGCGGTTCAATGGCGTCGTCGAGCGAGATGCTGATCGGCGCGGGAGCGGCGGCTTCCTTTTTTTCGTCCTTTTTGGACTTCTTCGCAGCCTTCGGTTTGACTTCCTTGGCGGGAGTGGCCACCGCTGCGACAGGTGCGGCGGAGTCAACGGGTGCTGCCACGGGAGAGGCCCCTTCGACGGCGGGCGTTTCAACCGCAGGAGCTTCGGCTGTGACCGGAGCGGCGGGAGCGGCTTCTTTTTTCTTGGGAGCCGCCTTGGGCTTTTTCTCAGCGACGGGTTTGGCGTCGGCCGGAGTTTCCGGAACGGGTGTTGGGTTGGTTTCGTCAGCCATAAGTCAGGTTATACTTTGCCGGCTTTGGCGTTGGGGTTGCGCTGGACACCGACCGTCTTGCGCGGACCCTTGCGGGTGCGGGCGTTGGTGGAGGTACGCTGGCCCCGGACGGGCAATCCGCGCCGGTGGCGGATTCCGCGGTAACAATTGATGGCCTGGAGACGTTTGAGGTTGCCCTGCACTTCGCGGCGCAGGTCACCTTCGATGACGATCTTCAGGGAGTTGATGGCGTGGATGATGGCGTTGACCTGCTCGGGCGAGAGGTCTTTGGCGCGGGCATTCGGGTCAATATTGGCGACTTCGAGGATGCGCTTGGTGTTGCTCGGTCCAACGCCGAAGATGTAAGGAAGCGACGCTTCAATGCGTTTGTCGCCGGGGATTTCTACTCCAAGTAAACGGGGCATATGATATTTTCGATTTGAGATTTTTGATTGAGTCCGGAGGATCTCAACCTTGTTTTTGTTTGTGGCGGGGATTTTTGCAGATCACACGCACGACATTTTTACGCCGCACAATTTTGCAGCTTTCGCATTGACGTTTAACGGAGGCTCGGACTTTCATTTTAGGATTTCTGGTTTAGGCGTATATTGTCTTTGTGTCGGAAGGTGATCCGACCTTTGGTGAGGTCGTACGGGGACATCTCCACCATAACTGAATCACCGGGAAGAATGCGAATGAAGTGCAGCCGCATTTTTCCGGAAACGTTAGCGAGTATGCGGTGACCATTGACCAGTTCGACTCGGAACATGGCACTGGGCAGCAACTCGACGACCTTCCCTTCTACTTCAATAGCGTCTTTCTTGGCCATGTCAAGACTTCTGGAGCGCCGTCGGTGACGAGCACGGTGTGTTCAAAATGAGCGGAGGGAAGACCGTCGGCCGCAACCACGGTCCACTTGTCCGGCAGCACCCGGACCTTGGCTTTGCCCATGTTGATCATGGGCTCGATGGCCAGGGTCATGCCGGCTTTCAAAACGGGGCCGGTGCCGCGTTTGCCGAAATTGGGGATCTGGGGTTCCTCGTGCAAATTGCGTCCGACGCCATGGCCGACGAACTCGCGCACGACGGAGTAGCCGTGGGCAATGGCCTGCTCTTCCACAAAGGCACTGACATCGCCGAGGCGGCGTCCGGCGCAGACCAACTGCACGGCATCATCCAGAATTTTCGCGGTGACGCTGAGCAGCCGCTCGGTCTCGGGTTCGACAATGCCGACGGGAACACTCATGGCGGTATCGCCGATCCAGCCGTCGCGAACAATGCCAACGTCCATCTTGACCACGTCGCCATAGCTGATTTTGCGGGGTCCTCCGATGCCGTGGACAACTTCCTCGTTAAGGGAAATGCAAATGTGGCCGGGAAATTTTTTGTAACCGAGAAACGCGCTGCGCACGCCGGCATCGGCCATGAGCTGTCCGGCGGCATGGTCGATATCCCCGGTGGCAACGCCGGGCGCAATCAGGTCTGCCAGTCGGTTGAGAATTTCCGCAGCGGCTTCACCGGCCCGGCGCATTTTCTCGATATCGGAACCGCGCTTGATCGGGATCATACGTCCGCGAGGGTCTCCACTTGCAGGTCTTCGTAAAGTGCGTTGAAAACGGCATCGCGTCCCGGCGAGGCATCCACCTGTTTAAGCAAACCCTTTTTCTGATAGTGTCCGGCGACGGGAAGGGTTTGTTCGCGGTATTGGGCCATGCGCCGGTCAAGCGCCTCATTGGTGTCGTCGGAACGGCGGGAAAGTGTGGCGCCGCAGGCGGGGCAGGGGGATTTGCCGGTGATCCGATGAAAGGATTCATTGTAAACGGCGCCGCAGCCCGGGCAGGTCAGACGGCTGACCATGCGGTTGCGGATGGTTTCTTCCGGGAGGTCGAGGAGATAGACGGCGTCCAGTGGGAGACCGCGTTTTTCCAGGCCGGCATCAAAAGATTCCGCCTGACCCAGAGTGCGTGGAAAACCGTCGAGTAGGAAGCGGGTGCGTTTGCCCAGCCACTGCCAGACGATGCGCAGTGCCAGTTCGTCGGGAACGAGCAGGCCATGGTCGGTCCATTTTTCCGCCTCGCGACCGGCTTCGCTGCCGCGGGTTTTCTCCGCCCGGAGCATGGCGCCGGTGGAGGCCGCCGGGAGGCCGAAGGCGGCGGAAAGAAGCGCGGCCTGCGTGCCCTTGCCCGTCGCGGGCGGGCCGAGAAGGACGATGCGGTTTTTCATGTCCCCTACCGTCGGGTCGCGATATAGATGGTCGCCGCCGCAATAACAAGGACGCCAATCGCCGCGTAGATCAAGACCATCGAATTATCATTAAGCACCTGGCCGGAACCCAGTCGCCGTGGTTCACGGGCACCACGGATTTTGCCTTTGCGAAGGAAGCCGTCGTAATGGCGCTGGAGGAGATGCGTTTCCACCTGACGCATGGTGTCAAGCACCACCCCCACGATGATGAGCACTCCGGTGCCGCCGAAAAATTGCGCAGTCATGTAAGGAACCTTGAGCCACTGCGCGAGCAACTGCGGAAGCACCGCAATGATGGTCAGGAAAATCGCGCCGGCAAAAGTCAGCCTGGACATAGTGTAATCAAGGAAGTCTGCGGTCGGCTTGCCGGGACGCACGCCGGGGATAAAGCCGCCGTATTTTTTCAAGTCATCGGCGATCTGCACCGGCTGGAACTGCGTGGCAACCCAGAAATAGCTGAAGAAGAAAATCATCACGCCATAGAGGGCATAATGCAGCCATCCCGACGCGAGCAGGACCGAGATTTCCTGCGCGGTGCGGTTTTGCGGGAAGGCCATGTTGAGGATCGTGGACGGGAAGATCAGGATGGCCTGGGCGAAAATGATCGGCATCACACCCGCATAATTGATCTTAAGCGGCATGTATTGGGTCTGGCCGCCGTATTGTTTGCGGCCAACCACACGCTTGGCGTATTGGATGGTGACTTTTCGTTGGGCCTGTGTCACCGCGATAACGGACGCGATCACAATGACCAGGAACAGACAGAGCAGCACCAGAACAATCGGGCTGACATTGGCCTGGGCACCGACCGCGCTGGGAACAAAAGTCCGCCACGCCTGGATCAGGCCGGCCGGAAGCTGCGCGAGAATACCCACCGTGATAATGATGGAGACTCCGTTGCCGATGCCTCGCTCGGTGATTTGATCTCCCAACCACATCAGGAACAAGGTTCCCGCCGTCATGGTCAGGATGGTGATGATTTGAAAGGGGAGCCCGGGATTCGGAACGAGATCAAGACCCAGTCGGTTGATGGTGTCCATGATGCCCGGCAGGAAGGGATTGGCCTGCGGATTTTCGAAGGATTTGGCCAGGAGATAGCCCTGAAAAACGCACAGCCCTATGGTGGCATAGCGCGTGTATTGCATGATCTTCCGCCGCCCGCCGTCCTCGCGGGAAAGCCGGCCCAATTGCGGGATGACCGCCGTGAGCAACTGCATCATGATGGAGGCGCTGATAAACGGCATGATACCGAGCGAAAAAATCGCGCAGTGGGCCAGTGCACCGCCGCTGAAGAGATTGAACAACGCCGCCACGCCGCCCGCAGACTGTGCGTCCGCGACATTTTGGAACCACTCGCGGAGAATCTCCGCATTCACCCCTGGGGTCGTAATAGCCGAGCCCGCGCGGATGATGACAATCATCGCCAGCGTGAAGAGCACGCGCTGGCGCAGTTCCGGAATTTTGAAAATGTTGGTGAACGCCGAGATCACGGGAAAGACAGAAAGGGGACGTTACGAAGGAGGAAGCCTTTTACTTCTTCCTTTTGACTTCCACTTTCTTGCTTATCAGAGTGATCGTTCCGCCGGCCTTTTCAATTTTTTCCCTGGCGGAGGTGCTGATGCTGTCCACTTCGAGATGAAATTTCTTTTTCACTTCCCCGCGGCCCAGGACCTTCACTCCATCCAGCGTGCCACGGATGACACCCGCGCCGCGAAGGAGTTTTTCGTTGATGGCCACACCATCATCGAAACGCTTTTCGAGATCGTCAAGATTGACGATGCCGTAGGCGGTCTTGAAATTCACATTGTTGAAACCGCGCTTGGGCAAGCGGCGGATGAGGGGCATTTGTCCGCCCTCGAATCCGGGACGGATGCTTCCGCCGGAACGGGCCTTTTGTCCTTTATGGCCCTTGCCGGAGGTCTTGCCATGGCCGGAGCTTTCGCCGCAACCGAGGCGCTTGCGGCGGTGTTTCGCGCCGGGATTGGGTTTTAAATCGTGGAGTCTCATGGCTTGGGCTTAGGCGGCGACTGCGACGGGTTCTTTGACCCGGAGAGTCTTGCCGCGAAGTTTGAAAATTGCGGCCTTTGGGCGGAGTGCCATCAGAGCCTCGAGGGTGGCCTTGACGACATTGGATGGATTGCTGGAGCCGAGGGATTTCGCGAGCACGTCGCGGATGCCTGCGGCCTCGATGACGGCGCGGACACCGCCGCCAGCAATGACGCCGGTTCCCGGTGAAGCCGGACGCAGCATAACCCGTCCGCCGCCGAATTGACCGATGACTTCGTGGGGGATGGTGTTTTCGTGCACGGACACTTCGACCATGTGTTTCTTGGCGGAATCGGTGGCCTTGCGAATGGCTTCGCTGACTTCATTGGCCTTGCCAAATCCGATACCCACACGTCCCTTGTGATTGCCGGAAACGATGAGGGCGCTGAAGCTGAAACGGCGTCCGCCCTTGACCACCTTGGCGCAACGGTTGATGAAAACCACCTTCTCGGTTGTCTCCTTGGGCTCGCGGTCAGAATCCTGATTGGAGCGTCGGTTATTTCTATTAGGAGGTGCCATATGATTAGAATTCGAGACCGGCTTCACGCGCGGCATCGGCAAGGGCTTTGACTTTGCCGTGATATTTGAAACCGCCGCGATCAAAGACGACTTTCTTGACGCTCTTCGTGGAGACGCGCTCGGCGATGAGCTTGCCGACCTTGGCCGCCGTGGTGACGTTGGCGCGGTTGGTTTTGTCCGAGCGGAGCTCCGACTCGGTGGTGTTCACCGAAGCCAGGGTCTGGCCGACGGTGTCATCAATGATTTGCGCGGTGATGTGACGCTCGGAAAAATGAACGGCGAGACGCGGACGCTCGGAGGTGCCGGACACCTTTTTGCGCAGGCGGACGTGACGAAGCTGACGTTTGTTGGTTTGTAGAGCCATGGCTGATTGGACGTTATTGGACCGTCTTGCCCTCCTTGCGGCGGACTTGCTCTCCGGCGTAGCGAACCCCTTTGCCCTTGTAGGGTTCCGGTGGATAGTAAGCGCGGATATCCGCGGCGGCCTGACCGACGAGGTGTTTGTCAATTCCCTCGACGCTGATCTTCGTGTTATCCGTAACCGTGATTTTCACTTCGGTCGGGATGTCGAACAGGATCGGGTGGGATTTGCCGAGGCTGAGGTTGAGCTTCTGGCCCTGAACGGCGGCCTTGAAGCCGACGCCCTGGATTTCGAGATTCTTTTTGAAGCCTTCATGGACACCGGCAACCATGTTGGCGATGAGCGCGCGGGAGAGGCCGTGCAGAGCCTTGACCTGACGGGTTTCGCCGTCGCGTTCCACTTCGACCTTGGTGCCTTCGACCCGGGCGCGAACGGCTTTGGGCAGTTGCCAGGAAAGTTTGCCTTTGGGTCCTTCAACCGTGACGGCTCCTTGAGCGCCAATGTTCACGCTGACTTTGGCGGGCAGTTCGATGGGTTTTTTTCCGATTCGTGACATGGCAGATTACCAGATGTAGGCGAGGAGTTCCCCGCCGACGTTTTGTTTGCGCGCTTCATGTCCGGAAAGGACGCCGCTGGATGTGGAAAGAATGGCAATGCCAAGACCGCCGAGAACGCGCGGCACTTCCTGGGCACCGACGTAGCGGCGAAGACCGGGTTTGCTGACCCTCTTCAGGCCGGCGATGGCACAGGTTTTGTTGACAAATTTATTGCGGATCTTGAGCTGGGGATGGCCTTTTTCCGGTGTCTCAAGTTCAAAACCGGTGATGTAGCCCTCCTTCTCAAGGATGCGGGCCAGCTCGCTTTTGAGCTTGGAATACGGGACGAGGAATTCCGTCTTGCGCGCACGGGTGGCGTTGCGCAAGCGGGTTAGCATATCGGCGATTGGGTCTGTCATTTCTGTGTCGCAGTAGTTAGGCGGCCGCTTCGGCGGACCCCTCTTGCTGCTCCTCGGGTTTCGGCGCGACCGGTTTCTTCGCCTTGTCGGCGAAGGGCATGCCAAGCTCGGTCAAGAGCGATTTGGCTTCCTCGTTCGTGCGCGCGGTCGTGACAATGGTGATGTCAAAACCGATGTTGCGTTTAATTTTGTCGAGTTCGACTTCTGGAAAAATGGACTGGTCGGAGACGCCGAGGGTGTAGTTGCCGTTGCCGTCAAAAGACTTGGGGGAAACCCCGCGAAAATCGCGAATACGAGGCAGCGACATCCTGATGAAGCGCTCAAGAAATTCATACATCGTTCGGCCACGCAGTGTGACTTTGGCACCGATGGCCTGGCCTTCGCGCAGCTTGAAGTTCGCGATAGCCTTCTTGGAAATCGTCGTGATGGGACGCTGACCGGTGATCAAACCGATTTCCTGCCTGGCAATTTCAAGGGCCTCCTTGCTGTCGGCGCCGGCCCCGATGGACGTGTTGATCACGACCTTGGAGACCTTGGGGATTTCGTGAATATTCTGATAGCCGTGTTTCTCGCGCAGGGCGGAGATGACACGGGTCTTATATTCGGTGAGAAGCTCGGGATCAGGTTGCGTAGCCATGGTTTTTTAGGCGGTTTTCTTTTTCGCCGCCTTTTTCTTTTTCGGTTTTTCGTCAGGGACGACTTCGACGAGCTTCACATTGGAAATGTGCAGCGGGCCTTCGCGCTCAAGGATGGCGCCATTCGGCTGGTCCTGGGTCTTGCGCTGATGTTTTTTGATCATACGCACGCCTTCGATGATGACCTGCGATTTGGCGGGAAGCAGTTGCAAGACCTTGCCGGAGGAACCGCGATGGTTTCCGGAAATGACTTTAACTGTGTCCCCGCGTTTGACGTGAAATCTCGGTTTGCTCATAGCACTTCGGGAGCCAGGGAGATGATTTTCATGAAATTCTTTTCGCGCAGTTCGCGAGCCACCGGGCCAAAAATGCGGGTGCCGCGGGGATTCTTATCCTTGTCAATAATGACAATGGCATTCTTGTCGAAGCGCAGATAGGAACCATCCTCCCGCCTGATCGAGTGGCGGGTGCGAACGACAACGGCGCGGACCACGTCGCCTTTTTTCACCGTGCCGCCGGAGGAGGCTTCTTTGACGTTTGCGGTGATAATATCACCGATTCCGGCGGAGGAACTGGCCTTGCCGATGACGCCAATCATGGTGGCCATGCGGGCACCGGTGTTGTCAGCGACATCGAGACGGGAGCGGATCTGGATCATGGCGGATAAAAAATGTTAGTGTTTCAGGACTTCAACCAAGCGCCAGCGCTTGAGGCGCGAGAGCGGGCGGGTTTCCATGATGCTGACGCGATCGCCGATTTTGGCTTCGTTTTTTTCGTCATGCGCATGAAACTTTTTGGTGTGCTTGACGATCTTGCCGAACTTCGGATGCGGCACGCGGGTGATGGTCTTGACGACGATGGTCTTATCCATGGCGTCGGAGACAACCTCGCCGACGCGGGTCTTGCGGAGGTTACGATCGCGCACGTGCGCTTCAGGTGTGGCGGAAGGAGTTTCACTCATGGCTGATTACTTGGCGGCGATGGCCTTGCGTTTTTGGGTGGCGATGGTTTCCACGCGGGCGGCGTCGCGGCGCAGGACGCGAAGCATGTGGGGCTTTTCCAACTGGCCGCCCTGTTGCTGGATGCGGAGATTGAAAACTTCCTGCCGGATCTCGCGTTTGCGGGTCTCGAGTTCCTTGATGGTGAGTTCCTTGATGTCGGCGATTTTCATGGCGCGTGATTATTTGGTCGCGTGATGACGGGCGATGAAGCGCGTGCGGATGGGAAGTTTGTTGGCGGCGAGGCGCAGGGACTCACGGGCGACCGTCTCGGTGACGCCATCGAGTTCAAAAAGCACATTGCCGGGCCGGACGACAGCAACCCAATATTCCGGCTGGCCTTTGCCTTTGCCCATGCGGGTTTCCGGCGGGCGGGCGGTGACAGATTTGTCGGGGAAAATGCGGATCCAGAGCTT
>Ga0114978_10001771_pt1 | contig 18125 bp, 27 predicted proteins | sample S_140212_EF_Meta_FD_87027 | JGI IMG/M metagenome (GOLD analysis project Ga0114978, IMG submission 87027) | Freshwater microbial communities from Lake Simoncouche, Canada to study carbon cycling - S_140212_EF_MetaG | ecosystem: Environmental > Aquatic > Freshwater > Lake | place: Lake... | reverse complement strand
GCTTGTCAGTGCTAGCTACATTGTTGACAAATCGGCATCTCTCGGTGCTTGACTATAAAAATACAGTGCGGTGGCAGAGTGGTCCAATGCAAGGGATTGCAAATCCCTAAAACCGTCGGTTCAAATCCGACCCGCACTTCCAGACAATAAATATCAAATGCTAAGTTTAGAATACTGCGAATTTTATATAACCAATGTGTGCAATCTCAATTGCCCAAGATGCAATCGATTTAACAATTATGCTTTTAGTGGGCATCAACGTTGGGACGATTATGCAGACATATATCGAGAGTGGAGCAAGAGGATAGATATTCCTCGAATCGGAATACTAGGTGGCGAACCTTTACTCAATCCCGATTTTGATAAATGGCTAACGGGTATTGCTGAGTTATGGCCACGTAGCCAAATCATGATCATGAGCAACGGTACACAATTTGACCGTTGGCCTGATTTTTATCGTTGGTTAGAAGAGTATAAAGGGCGTGTGAGAGTTGATATCAACCGACACAACCGAGAAGACAAGCCCAACACCCTGGCAAAGATAGAATCTTTATTCCCCGGTCCTTATCGCAAGTTTTACATAAACTCCGATGGAGACAAAGGTTTCTTTACTGAGTCCCCCGATCATGATCAACAATATTTGTTTCAAGAACACAACATTGGTCCAGAGATCTGGGGAGATAACACTTTCGAAATTGCATATCGAGATCAAAATGATATCCTAATAAGATATAGCACAGCTGACGCCTTTGACAATATATCAGTCGAATTTGATCCCATCACTGGATCATTACGAATGCCGCACATGAGCAATGCTGAACATGCAATTTCTGCATGTAATAGCAAGTGGTCTCATCATTTGTCCAAAGGAAAATTATACAAATGCAGTGTCACAGCAGTATTGCCGGAGTTTGTAAAACAATACGAAGTGCACATGACTGAACAACAACGAGCATTGGTAACCGGCTATCGAGCCGCTGAAGTAACTTGGTCGGATAGCGATTTATCAAACTTTTTAGATAATCTCAACGGATGTCACAGTGTGGCACAGTGTCAGTTATGCCCTGAAAGCTTTTCAAGCGAATCATTTGCCGCAGGTCGTGGCAAGATTCGAATCAAAAAAGCCATTTAATGGTGTTAGTAGTGTAGTGGTCTGCACATTGCTCTGTGAAAGCGATAGTATGGGATCGTTCCCCATCTAACACCCCAAACCAACTTGCCTGGATAGCTCAGGGGTAGAGCGTCTCCTTTACACGGAGAGGGTCCGCGGTTCGAAACCGTGTCCAGGTACCAACAAAAAGGAGTAGTATATGCCAGCAGTATTTTTAGTAAGTGACACACACTTTGGTCACAATGGTGTATGTCACTTCACACACAACGACGGAATTACAAAATTGCGGCCTTGGGCCAATGCAGACGACATGGATGAAGCCATGGTCAAAGCCTGGAACGACCGTGTGCGTCCCAACGACAAAGTTTATCATTTGGGTGATGTGGTTATCAACCGCCGAGCTTTAAAAACATTGAGTCGGTTGAATGGTGACAAAGTGTTGATACGTGGCAACCACGACATCTTTAGAGATGACGAGTACCGAGAGTACTTTCGTGAGTTACGAGCCTACCATGTCATGAACGGAATGATCTTGAGTCATATACCGTTGCATACTGACAGCTTGGGACGCTTTGGAGTCAACATTCACGGCCATTTGCATGCAAATCGTGTGAGAAAGATGCGTGGGTTCAATGCCAAAACAGAGGAAATCTTGTACAGCGATGAACCAGACGTGAGGTACCATTGTGTTTGCGTGGAGCAGACCCCGGACTTTGCACCTATCTTGTTTGAAGACGTTATCAAACGCATTGAAGCAGAAGGCGGATCAGTAGGCTTTAAGAACGGCAACGGTCCCGCAATGTAACTGGATACATTTGTATAAATAATTTCAAATAGTGGTTGACAACAATCACTGTATACTATACAATAGATACTATGATGAATACAAAACTTTCAACACAGCAGAAGTCAACGATGCCCAAGGCGTTTGCCTGGTCACGCGGCTTCACATCAGTGAATAGTATTCCAGGGAATTCAGGGTCAAGAGGAGACAAGATGTAACTGCAAAGTGCATCAAGAACCCAAAGACCCTGGAACTAAACACTCCAGGGTTTTTCATTTAGTGCAACGGCAACGAGAGCCTGCATCACTCTAAACTGCAAATGGGCGGCCTGTAGGATGAAGCTTCTTTTGTGAAGTGAAAAATTACAGCGTATTAAAGCATTCTTTAAGAACAGGCAGCCTAAGTATTTTAGAGTGCTTTAATACACACATTTGAAAGAGTGTGTTAAAATTTGGGCTGTTGGTATAGATGGGAACACAGTAGCTTTGCAAGCTTCAGTCCCCGGTTCGATCCCGGGACGGTCCACCAAATAAGTATCCATAGTGTAATGGCAGCATCGCGGTCTCCAAAACCGTCAGTCTAGGTTCGAGTCCTAGTGGGTACGCCAGTTTTTGTTGGGGGTTAGTTAAATGGTATAACCGCGGATTTTGATTCCGCTGTCACAAGTTCGATTCTTGTACCCTCTGCCAATAGGTCGCTTTAGCTGATGAGGTCATAGCAACGGACTGAAAATCCGAGGAACCAGGATCGTTACCTGGAGGCGACACCAAGATTAATGCGGGGCTCGTATAGTGGTAATACCTTAGCCTTCCAAGCTAAAGCGAGGGGTTCGATTCCCCTGCCCCGCTCCAGACATAGCCCGTTAGCTCAAAGGTAGAGCACTCGACTGATAATCGAGCGACCAAGGATCGTTACCTTGACAGGCTACCAAGTTTTTTAAAGGAGAGTCCAAATGGACAGTGACAAGAGTGACAAGATAAACAGGACGTTAGCTCATTAGGTAGAGCAGTAGACTTTTAATCTATTGGTGATCGGTTCGAATCCGATACGTCCTACCATATAAAAACACACTCGGTATGCCTATAGCATGCAGAGACATCAGAAACGTGAGTGTGTTTCTATATGGTTGACAATACTCGTTTTGCAAATTGTTTATTTGATTCAATGCCGCTGTGTGCTAGATCTCTAGCCCAATCGTTTGAGTGTAATTCGCTAAGTGTAAAATTAATAAATTTAATATTGCGTTCAGTGCACAGTGATTTGATTGCTAGTAAATTTTTCAATGAGTTCAATTCACTGTTGGAGTCATGTGATATCCAGTCTGCATAAAAAGATTTATGCACGTCGTAACTAAAGCTTGAGATTGTTTTTATCTCAACTGAGTTATTTGCTATTAATTTAACAAGTTCAAATCGCGAAGCATGGGGTTGTAGCATGACAACAAGTTTTGGTTGGATAACATCAATCCACCCGTAGCACAATCTAAACGCTGTATCAGATGAGTATCCGCCAATGCCTAGATTGGCACTGGCAAGGTTTAGTTTTGATGCAACAATACTAGTCCAAGATGCATGTATAGGAAGCCCTACACCGCATGTGTAACTGCACCCTAAAAACATAATAGTTGGATCGCTTGTGAATTCATTGCACCTAAATCCGTGCGAATTAAAAGTATAAGTTATCTCAGTGTCAACCCAGCCGTTGGCTATTAGTTTTTCTTTATTTGTTTTTAAATTACGCAAATACAGATCTTGTGTGTCCATGGGAAGCCAACTAAGTGTTTGGTTGGCATAACAAGCATATGGTGATGTAAAGTCTATCATGGCAATATTTATACGGTGATATAGCCTAGACGGATAGGCGGGGGTCTCATAAGCCTCATAGAGAGGATCGTTACCTCTTATCACCACCAGGCTCTTGTAGTATAATGGTATTACACACCCTTGGTAAGGGTGAGACACAAGTTCAATTCTTGTCTAGAGCACCAGTAAAACTCGGTATGGTGAAATGGTATCACTGAACGTTTGGGACGTTCGAGCGTAGGTTCGATTCCTGCTACCGAGACCAATTTAAGGAAACGTGGTCGAGTCTGGTTTATGGCTACAGTCTTGAAAACTGTCGATCCGCAAGGGTCCGTGAGTTCGAATCTCACCGTTTCCACCAATGCATTAGCCCTTATAGCTCAGCTGGTAGAGCAACTGATTTGTAATCAGTAGGTCCCGTGTTCGAATCATGGTGGGGGCACCATTAACAAATAAATATATTATCACTAATCCTATACCACACATTATCAAAAGAAATCGCTTGTTACACACGCAAGCCTTATGGGTAATCATGGATCCTTGGATCTTACAACCAAGGCACGATTACGCAAAATATGCTGATATTAATTTAACAAATAATATCTACACAGATCGAATCATAAAATACTTGTCATACGTTACCAACTGGATTGTCAGTTGCGAGCATACTATAGCAACAACACCCGAGTTTCGCTATATAACACAAGTTACACACGGAGACAATTTAGAACTTCATATGCAAACACTCGGTCTTACCAGAATTGTATACACTGGGTTTCATTGGGGTAGATGTATTCTTGGGCGGCATGATGGTGCAAAACGAATGTCTGAAAAATACAAGTGCTATGCCAAACAAGAGTTGTGTGGACCACACCCAGAAGACAATCAAGAACTTATGACTGAATATAGTAAAAATTATCTAACTTGTTTCTAATATTTCATTACGGAGAGCGGGCAGGACGGTAATGCAGCAGATTGCTAATCTGTAGACTATAGTAATATGGTCATAGGGTTCGATTCCCTAGCTCTCCACCAATTTCGGCCCTTAGTTCAATGGATAGAATTCCTGGCTTCGAACCAGGAGGTGTGGGTTCGATTCCTGCAGGGCCGGCCAGATTGTTGTTTAAAAGGAAATGTATGAAGGTAGATGTTAAAGAAGTAGAAGAATTTGTACGGTCATGTGGACCAGACACTCGCATCTATCTAGGTGCAGATAGTGCCAGGTACAGACTCAAAGGACAATGGTGGGCTGAATACACAGTAGCCGTTGTTGTGCATATTAACGGCAATCATGGATGCAAAATCTTTGGCGAGATCACTAGAGAACGTGACTATGATCAAAAGGCATCAAAGCCTGCCATGCGATTGATGAATGAAGTATATCGCGTGAGTGAGATGTTTCAGCGGCTTGCTCTAGTGCTAGAAGATTACGATGTTGCTGTTCACTTGGATATTAACCCCAACGAAATGCACGGGTCAAGTTGTGTTGTGCAACAAGCCATTGGCTACATTCGAGGCACTTGCAATGTGATCCCAATGGTCAAACCAGATGCGTTTGCCGCAAGCTATGCGGCTGACCGGCTTAAAAATTTAAAAGTAGCCTAATTTTTGCTGGCGTTAGTATAATGGATAATACAAAGAGCTTCTACCTCTTGAATGTGAGTTCGATTCTTGCACGCCGGACCAATTTTAATAAATTTGTAATATAACTAAAGATATATAAGAATATTATGCATACAAAAAAACTTGGTATATTAGGGTCTGGCAGCGCCGGAATTCAGTCGGTTTGTTACTTTTTAGCAAATTTGCCAAAAAAATGGGAAATTTCTTTAATTTACAACCCGGCTATACCAAGTCTTGGTATTGGCGAAAGCACCAATGGGACTTTTGTTCATACCATAGAAGCTGGGTTAGATTTTAACTTTGTTGAAGATTTACCAAGCCTTGATGGCACAACAAAATTTGCCACCCGTTACGAAAATTGGAGACCCAATCACATATATGGTCCGTTGATTCAAGGCAATTGTGCCATGCACTTTGACACATTTAAGCTGAGTGCATTTGCTATTCCTAGATTACACAAGATATGGAAGGATCGGTTTTGTGAAATCCAAGGCAATGTAACACAAATAAACAATCAAGGTGATTCAGTTATTGTCAGTGTCGACGGTCAAGACCTAGAATATGATTATATCATGGATTGCCGGGGCACTCCTAAAACATTTGATGATTATTGGACACCTGATGATTTTGCAGTCAATCATGGATTGATACATAATTCCCCAGGGGACGGCACCAACTGGGCCTGTACTGTTCACAGAGCCACAGTGGATGGGTGGATGTTTCAAGTACCATTGACCACACGAATTAGTAATGGCTATTTGTTTAACAACACCATTACTGATGTAGATCAAGCCAGGGAAAATTTTTCCAAAGAAATAAATGTACCAATTGATCAACTCGACAATATTGAATACAAGTTTCGCCCGTATTACGCCAAGCAGATATTAGAAAATCGAGTAGTTAAAAACGGTAATAATGCATTGTTTTTTGAACCAATATTTGCCAATGCGTTATGGAACTACGACATGATCAACAAGTTTTTCAAAGATTTTTTGATTGGGACATTTACCGAAGATGATGTAAATCAAAAATATATCTGGCATGTGGCCAAATTGAGAGACATGATACATTTCAAGTACCACGGTGGGTCGCAGTACAAAACCAAATTTTGGGATCAGTTGGTCAAGACTTCTACCCAGAGTTTGCAGAACAGCCCAGTGTTTAACGAAGCTTGTTATGTGATGAAGAAATTCAATAAAATTAATAACATGAGTTTTGTAAACAACAACCCCGAGCTTAGAGATAAATTTTGGTGGTTGTATCCCCCTGATGGACTTAACAAAGTTGATCAGGTGTTCGGGTATAACTATTTCAAAGTCTAACATTGTCTAAGTCGAAATCGTAGTATATTATAAAATTTTGATATATAAGGATATTATGCTCCACCTCATCAAATCCATCACTGACACCTTTGTAGATCTTCTCAAACAAGATCCTGTACGACCTCATATTCCGCATGACCTTAGAGTCGGGGCGAATAGAGATATTTTTGTTGCCCGCAAAGATGATCAAACAGTTAGAGCTATTACTTGTGTGAGTTACCAACAAACGATACCCACTAGTGAAAGTGAGTTGTTTGAGCAGTGTGACTCTCCTGAGGTTGTGGTATTTTATACCATATGGAGTTACGAGCCTGGTGCCGGTCGTGATCTCATATTTGAAGCACGTGACTGGATCTCAACGAATAAACCTGAAATCAAGAAGTTTGTGACACTAAGCCCTCCTACAGAAATGGCCCGTAGATTCCACATCAAGAATGGGGCTCATGTATATAGACAAAATACCGACACTGTGAATTACGAATACATATGAAAATTGGATTTTTTGGTGACAGCTATGTTGATCTAATATGGCAGATGGACTGGAATAACGTCCCGCATGATAAAACGCCTTGGAGTTATAGGTTAGCAAAAGAATTAGGATACACAGTTGTATCTTCGGGGCTGGGCGGCACCAATCAATACTACGCAATTAAGTCATGGCATGATCACTTGGCCTTTCAAAATGGTCTGTGTGATTATGCTGTGTTTTCATTCACATGGCACAATCGAATGTATCACAATGACGAGCTTAGACATAAAATCATGCGAGCTGTGTCAGAAGTAAGAAACTACACCGGCGAAGATCCTAGTGTTATTAGCACTATTCAAACTGTTCAAACAGCAATTGATGGCTATGTAAGATATCTGTTTGACCCAGGCCAGTCGGAATATCTATATCAGCTCATGGTAGCAGACATACTGACATTGCCAGCAAAGTACCCAACAACTAAATTTATATTTTTGCCCAATACTGAGTTTTCTAGGAAAGTGTTGCTAGACAAGTTTACACAAGGGGTGTTGATGAATTTTACATTTGAAGCATTGTCAAATAGTGAAACAAATAGCCCAGGACGAATGCCAGTCAACTGCGGACGTGCTGGACACCTAAACTCGGGTAATCACGATGCAATGGTAGCTACAATAAAAAATATAATTGTCAACTACGACAAGTACGCAAATCAAGTGATTGATCTTGATTTAAGCACGTTTGATTTGGCCGTAAACCCTGTTTTTGATAGGTAATCCCAAATCAAGTATCTGATGTAAATATTATAATGCAGATGCTTGTGGACAAACACATATTCCAATATCATGCAACTGTGCCTTGGCCAGCAGTGGGGGCAGGACAAGTTGACTGGATTTTTGGAGTTCAAACTATTGAGAATTGGCTCAACGATCACGTGGGACCAAGACTCAAACATTGGGCTTGGTCAGACAGCGAACAATCATATAGTATGGGCGTGGCATTTAGATGGGATCAAGATAGATTATTATTTGTAATTGCCTGGACCTAAGTCATTGACTATTGCCGAGTGCGAGTATACAATATATTAAAACTAATGGAAAACTGCATGTCAACTGAACAAGACAAATTCAATCATAGCAAACGTTTACAAAAAGATGAAAATGCTGTTAACAAGCAAGTAAAGATTGCCAAAGCACATGGATTAACTAATAAAGATAAGGCAGTCAAAGAGCCCCACCGTTTGGCTAAACATCATGTCATGGACTGCGGCAACCCTCAATGTCCAATATGTGGTAATCCTCGTAGAACACACAAGGATACATTAACTGCACAAGAAAAGCGGTTGTACCAGGACGTGGAAAAACCCACAGACCGACACAGTAATGGACTTACTCCGCCAACTGAGTAATTTTACTTTTACCAAAATTGCGTTTTCTGGCAGCAGTTATCAATTGCAAAAATCTATCTGAGGTCATGCTTTTATCTTCTGTAGTATCAAATTGCAATGTAACTGATTGATCAAGAGGCTTGTTGTGTCTGATATAACCAACAAAGTCAAACTCAAATTGTTGTTGTATTGGCATTGATTGCATGGTGCTATATGACATGCTGTAGTACTTGCTAAACTGTATCAGTTGTTCAATTAACTCCGGTTCTTGAGTTAAAATTTGATTCAAATAGTTTTTTGCTAAGTCAAACACCCGATCCAACTTGTGTTGTTGGTGGATGGTCAACAGCAACCACATGTTGAAAAAGTAACCATGCATATAGGTATTTCCAATCTTGGGAACAACTATCTCGCCGTTGGTAAGCCAACAATCGTATGTGTCTCGAATAAATTTAAATTGTTCGCACATCCACTCATCTTGTAACAGATACTGATAAAATCCATCATAGAATTTATCATAATCCATTTTACCAGACTTGGCTAAAAATCTAGCAATGTAACTGGTTGTACCACTTACATGGAACGTAAAGATAAAACTATTCCATGTCATGACGTCTAACATATCTGTGTATGGCATGGTCGATGTAGACTTGACCATCATGAGAGTTTCTACGTTGGGATCCTTTAAAGGGAACACGTCGTGAACTGGTGCTACTTCCATGCGAAACAATTTTTTCTGTAGCAAGTTCATTTCGGTATTGGTAATCATATGTGCATGATTAAAGTTGATGCCCGAGTGGTTGCCTGCACGAAATACTTCATACACCCCATGTTTCCATGAGGTCAATGTTTCTCCAGGTAGCCCTAGAATGAACTCTGTGTACACCGGAACATTTTGTTCCTCGCACATGTGGAATATTTCTTTGATTTTGTGTTGGTCAAGGTTTCGACGTTTGATATTGTCCAACACAGTGTTGTCCATGCTTTGCACACTAACTGTTAGCCCTTGACCTTGCCCTGGTAACTCGGTAGCAAGCTTTTTAACAAGAGATAGCACATCAGATTTTTGGTTCTTAGCCCAGTTGGCATTGTATCCATGTATGCGATTGTATTTTTTGACTACTTCGATGAACTTGTCAATAATCATACTGTCTCGTTCCATGAACATACCAACATTGGCATCGGCAAATGTAACAAATACCGAATGTTGACCCATCCATTCTAGTTCATCAAACACACGCTCTAGTCCAAATTTCTTGACTTTGTTGTAGGTCAAACCGCCCCAGTCACAAAAGGTGCAAGCATAAGGACATCCTCGATTGGTTTCTATTGTGGCATTCCAAGATACATCAGGGTTGTTGGCAATTATGGTATCAAACACGCCAGTCAAGTAAGGACTGGGGACTTCATCAAGTTCATCTATTCGTTGTGATGGGCCTGTATCAACTATGTGTCCTTGATCGTTGACCAAACAACCCGATACTTCAGTTAATGGAGTATCACTGATGCATGTTTCTAGGATGCGTTGAAACACACGCTCGCCTTCTGTTTTGACAAAAATGTCCACGTGAGGGTATTGCACAAACGCATCTAACTGGCTTGACGGGAATTCAGGTCCACCAAACACAATAACACAATCAGGATTGAGCTGTTTGATTCTTTTTGCCAGCGCATGATTGTAGTTGCAATTCCAAAGATAGGTGCTGAATCCAACAACAGCATCATGGCGACAGAGCTGTGCTACAGTTTCTACATCATCTCGACGGAACACCAGTTGGTTTAGTTCAAAATATTCTTGAGTTATTGGTTTGCTATTGGCATACGCCCAAATGCAACCTATGCTGTACGGGAGATAGTATGCATTGAATTCGCTGGGGCCTTGTTGGAAATTGGGCTGGACCAGGCTTACTTTAAATTTTTTCATTAATGATACTTATTGTATCACAGGGCCTTGTCCGGTTATTTTGTTTTTGCACCAATCTAGCGATAAATCAATTTGTCTAACACGCCGCCAGTCACGATACAATGTCAATGCATCGTCTATGTAATCTGGCAATTGTAAATGTTGATTGAGTTTTTGGTATTCAGCTACAAAACTATCTTCACCAATAAAAAAGCTATCTAGATTTATAATGTAAGGATTGTATTCTTTAGTAAATTGCATGTCTTTGCGTTCTTCGCCTGTACGGAATCCCGGAAAGCCTCGATTCAACATGTTAAAATGGTCAATGACTCGACAGTACTCTTCACCTATGTTGATTTGTAAATAATTTTGTTTGACATTTGTAGTGACTAGGTGTTGAGACACCTGGCGATAAAACTCGTATGGATGGGAATCTATTGTGCACATGGAATAGTCACTGTTCGCAAAGCCATTGATTGTGTCAATCTCATCATAAAAGTGTTGGTGAAACTTCACCCACCATTTGAATTTTGAACGTAAATCTTTGAAGGAATAAAACTCTTTTCGCTGACTATCATTCACTAGTACTTCGGTGCGTGGCACATGCGGATATGTTGACTTGTCAAGGGACAACAAGAATTTAATAAATGACCCACCATATCCTGGCAAGTACACAAGCACATTTAGTTGTTTCATGTAAATACTTATTGCACCAGATCACGTAGACCATAAAATATTTTTTTGTTATAATATATACAGTTGTATTGATAACAATGTGTCAAAAACTAGTTGACGACGGGCCCAACTGCTAGGGACAATACGTTATCCAAGGCCTCTGAACGGACGAAAGTTGCGGTAGATTGCTAGTCACAATCGACTCATGTGCTTGGAAGGAAGTTAACTACCCGAACGGATGTTTTGAACCTTTAAACACAAAGCAGTATTGTTATCAATATACCGCGGGGTGGAGAAGCGGTAACTCACCAGGCTCATAACCTGAAGATCGGCGGTTCGATTCCGTCCCCCGCAACCAATTTTACCATTGTTGTCAACTGTTTTACTGGTCAAAACGTTAAATATATACAGCAAGGAGATATTGCAATGAAACAACTACTCGCAATCTTAACAATCGGTGCCACACTAGCCATTCCAGCACAGGCACAACACAGATTTGGCCATCATGGACATCCAGTATACTATGGTGGCGGCTGGGGTAGCTGGGTTGCTCCGTTAATCATTGGCGGTGTAGTTGGTGCCGCTGTTGTGAACAACCGTGCAGAAGCGCAAACGCCGCCACCTGTGATTGTACAACAACCCCCGGTAATAGTTAACTTACCTCCTGCTCCTTTGGGATTTCACTACGAGCAAATCATTGATAGCAGATGTAATTGCTACAAATGGGTGTTGGTAGCAAATTAATTTGCCAGACTTGTCAACTAATGTGTCTTCTAAGGCGTTATATATGTACAAGACGAAAATCTTGTACTAACCTTAAAGGAAACTTATCATGAAATTAGTCGCAACATTGATCGCTACAGCATTTGCTGTTACCGCTTTTGCCGCAGAACCTGCCAAGAAAGAAGAAAAGAAAGCCGAAGCCAAGCCAGCCGCAGCCGCTCCTGCACCCACAGCGCCAGCCGCAACTCCTGCCGCTACAGCGCCAGCAACGCCTGCCAAAAGTGAGCCTGCTAAGAAAGACGACAAAAAAGAGCCAGCCAAGAAGTAATCCCGGCGGTCTAGACGACAGTGATTTTGAAGTCAACGACGAAATCACTTTTGGCCGTAATCGACGTAGTGCAGAGTTTGGTAGGATAATTGATGAAGATCAAGAACTGTCAGATCATGTAAAATTTAGATTATGGCTAGCTAGACAACTGGCTTTAAAGAAGTATCAAGAAACCTGGACCTGATCCAGGTTTTTTGTTGTTGCTGATACAAAAATATAATTACACAATGCAATATTGGATTTTGTATCAGCCAGGAGTAGGCGGTGACGGGTTTGGGTGCATGCTAGAACATGCTGACAATATCAAACCTGCAGATAGCCAGCTTGAGTGGCGTTTTCATTACTACGATGGTAGGTATGGGTTTTTAGATCGACCTATTAGATTTTATCAAGCCAATTGGGCCAGTCAACCTTTGCCATTTAGATCTGCAAAATTACCCCACAGCACAGCACTAAACCCAGCGTATGTTGATCTAGTCGAACAACAACAAAATACTGTTATCACTGCACATCTAAATTTTTATTGGGATCAAGTGGATCAGTTTGAATATAGTTCTGTGGTCAAGAAAGATCAAGTCAAAATTCATTTATACAGCAATCTCTCCAAGCGAGTTTGCCAAGATTTTATAACCAAACGACATATTTCTATCCCATTTGATTCGCATGAAATATATCACCAGCGTGTTAACAATCAAGAACTTGCCCGCAAAGAATACGACATACATATCAACATAGAACAAGCATGGAGAGACTGGGACTATATGCAAGCCTGCATGTCTCAGCTCAACATCAACTTGTCAAAGGAGGTGTATGATCAGTATTTGACGTACATTGATAACTTGTCAAAGGATCAGGCATAAATTCTGGTTTAGGTCTATTTAACAACGGGTCTGGGGTAAAAATTCTAGCAGTTGTGGAATAACTTGTGGTTGACGTTTGTTTAGAACGTGTGTATAATAATTGTATGCCCGAGTTATTCATGTAAGTATTTAACGCCCAGGTGATGGAATTGGTATACGTGTTGGTCTTAGAAGCCAAATTTTGTGGGTTCGAGTCCCACCCTGGGCACCAGTTATTAAATACTACATACTAGGAGAACATTATGGCTTCATTCATTAACGCAGTAAAAGAGGCTCTTGCCAAAAAGCAAGCCGCAGAACACCCCGACGCAAAACCTGCCAAGGGCACAAAGTCAGTTAAAAAAACATCAGCACCTGTGATTACGGGCAAACCTGTTAAAAAGGTCACTGGTCGAGGCGGATGACAACATGCGAGTGTGGGGGAATAGGTAGACCCAGCAGACTTAAAATCTGCCGCGTAATGCGTACCGGTTCGATTCCGGTCACTCGTACCAGTTAATAAGTATTTGTATGTATAGTGTATATCAACACTGGGATCCATTGCGTGTGTGTGCAGTGGGACGCAGTTATCCTCCTGAATTTTATTCCTGGATCAAGGTTCCACATGTTCGTGATCTTTTTGAACGCATTGCTAGGGAAACCGAAGAAGATTACCAAGGCATCATTGATAAACTCAATCAGTTTGGTGTCAAGGTACTTAGACCAAATCTTCCCACACGTGTCTGGAATGGCACTCGATACATAAACTCGCCCATGACTCCGCGAGATCACATGATCATGGTGGGGTCAACACTGTATAGTCATTACAATACAGATGTGCATATTACAGAGTCTTATGACAAAGTAAAAGATCCTTCGTGGCCTTTGATCTCTAGTCTAGAGCAGTTTTTTCAATTACCCGATCATATACAACAAGAATGTCAGAGCCTAGGTCTAAATATCAACGAACACAAGCATCCTTATCACGATATTTTTGAGCATGTTCGATCACAAGGAAATACCATTGCCAACGGCCAAATGAAGAACCCCAGAATGAATCAAGTCATTAACGGTGCTTTTATGACTCGCGTGGGCAGAGATTTATATTTTGGAACTGAACATTACAATCAAGACCGTCAAGAATTAAAGTCCTGGGTTGACCAAGAGTTTGTGCACACACGTAACCATATTATTAACACTGGTGGTCACAGTGATTCTACGTTTTGCCCAGTAGCACCAGGACTAATCATCAGTCTCAAAGATGTGCCAACTTATGCAGACACATTCCCAGACTGGGAAGTTGTTTATTTGCCCAATCAAAGTTGGGGTAAGGTAATACCATTTCTTAATCTTAAAAGAAAAAATGGAGGCAAGTGGTGGATTCCAGGATTTGAACATGATCAGGACGTGATCGACACTGTTGAAGTTTGGTTGAAACATTGGGTAGGCTATGTTGAAGAAACTGTTTTTGATGTCAACATGTTGGTAATAGATCCCAAAAATGTCATGGTGTTTAACTACAACAAACAAGTGTTTGATGCATTAGCCAGACACGGAATAACTCCACATGTTGTGCCATTCAGGCATAGATATTTCTGGGATGGGGGCATTCACTGTGTTACAGCAGACCTGGATCGAGACGGAACAATGCAGGACTTTTTCCCATCTGGATTGACACAAAACCAATAGTGTGCTACAATACAATTTTAAAGGAAAAAGCAATGGCCAGACTCACCAGTGAATTAGCAGTAGAAGCAGTGGGCAATCGTTATGATCTAGTGTTGATTGCTAGTCGACGTGTTCGAGAACTCAATCGCGGATGGCGCCCCACTGTGGCTTCCAAAAACGGAACAGTAGTAACTGCCTTGAGAGAAATTGAGCAAGGCAAAATTGGGCGTGACTATCTTCTAAAACCGCAAAATTTAGAGCGTAGAGAACTGCCTCCCGAAGATCAAAGATAAGTAATAGTATGCTGTGCAGGGGTAAACCCCCAGGGGCTCTGGATTCTATCTCTTGGTAAGGTTGATGCAGTGAGAGACTGCTGTCTATCCGTAGGACCCGGCCGCCCTGGACAGTTACGGAATTTATGATTGTATGACAATAGAATGGTATCACGTGTTGCTGTGTTCAGCAGTTCCGATAAATTATTTTTATTGGTGTGTAATACATAGATTTTTTATTAAGACTGTATGAAGTCGATTGAAACGGATTCTGGACGGGGGTGCGAATCCCCCCAGGTCCACCAAAAAGATTTTTATCCTAGACCACAAGAGCCTACTACTTGTTGTGGCAAAGGATGTGAAGGATGTGTCTGGATCAGCTACTTTGAAGCACTGGACAGATGGAAGAATCTTTTTGATGGGCCTGCATAGTTTCGACAGGGTCAAGAGTAATGAAATGGACAGTCCGGCAATGTAGAAGCCGTTAGGACAGGGGTAACCCGGTCGAAGAAGCAAAAAACGTAAATGCAAACGACGAACAGTTCGCTTTGGCTGCCTAAACTCAGCCTAGGGTAAGACATACCTCGTAACAGAAACTCAGAAAGCCCGCTTTATTGTCGGGCTTTTTCTTGGAGGTTGACCGGAAATTCTTGTATTAGTATAATAGAAGTTCAGTAAAAAACTAGGGAGAACGCATGGAATTTTATGTTGAAGGTCGCCCAAAGGCCAAAAAATTTGTTGAATCACTTTTGCCCTCTATGCTAGAGCAGTTGAAGTTGACCAAAAGCAAAAAATTCTTGCATATTATACTGGACCCAGATATCGAGGAACTTGGCACTACAATTCCTCTAACAGGCATAGACACTTACCTAGTGGCACTCAAACCCACACGGGATCTCCTGGCCCTGGGTGCCACCTTGGCACACGAGCTCACCCATGTGGCACAGTTTGCCAAAGGTACACTACAGTTAACCCCCAAAGGCAAACGGTGGAAAGGCAAATTTTACGGACGCCGGGTCCCGTACCTAGACCAGCCCTGGGAGATCCAAGCTTTTTCCAAGCAAGAAATTGTAATGCGCAGAGCCATTGAGTTGTAAAAATACAACATAATTCTGGTTGACCAGAAATAGATCATTTCGTATAATACTAGTATTGTAATTAATAAAGGGAGTCGATAATGATTAAAGAGCATACCAAATTTAATTTAGAAGAATATAATGAGTTTAAAGAATATAGCCCTCTCATTATTGAATATGATGACGGTACAACTCTTGATTCTGATGATTTTGTAGATGTCAATGAAACTCTAGATTATAATATTATGATATTAGATCAGAATGATTTTGAATATGAAGATATTCAAGAGATTCTAAATATATCATTATTGCGTATAGCCCAATATCTTGCACCGCACGGTGTGGACTTTCCTGAGTTCAACGATCCATGTGTTTTTGACGATCACGGAAATTTGTTGTAAAAATACAACACAAATTCTGGTTGACCAGAATTGTCCCATTTGCTATAATAGAAGCATAGTAAGAAACAAAGGAACTTTATATGTCATACGTAATCGTTGCCAAGGGCACAGGACTTATTGTTACAGACGGTCCCAACAAGACTCGTGCCTACAAAACATTTGGTGCCGCTAAGGCAACTCGCACAAGACTCTGCAACAAAGCAGGCTGGAACGAAAGTCAACTGAACATTGTGGCTCGTGCGACCTACACCGCACCTAAGATCACTGTTCGAAACATGATGACAGGCAAGCCTGTGGAAATTGACGCTGACACACCTTGGGCTTGCCGTGTTGACAGCGAAGCTTACTGGAGCAACTGATATGAAAGTCGTATATAACGGTCTACTAGGCGCTTGGTACATTGTGCGTGGCGCACATCAAACACCCATCAGTGGCAGATTTGAAACCAAGGAAGCGGCACTGGCCCACTTGCGTCGACGTAACCCTTTGCATACCGGAGTCTAACATGATTCATCAAAACATACAAAAACTCATTAACGACTACCAAGAGATTCTGGACCGAGATCCCATGGATCAGTCAGAAGATACGCAAAGTATTTTGACTCGCTTTGCCCAACAGTTGGCCGCAGAGATTGGCGAGATTGTGGTAACAAGTCGTTTCAATGAAGGCATTCGCATGTACTTTGACGAGAAGATTGCTCGCTATGAGATTAACAAGAGCGTAGGACTTGTAGAATAAGGGGCTAAAAAGTAGTACTTGAGTTTGCAGTTTTACCCCTTAAAACTAGTACTTGGGTACACATTTTTTACTCCAAGGGTGGTTTACGCCCTTAGATGTTGTGCAAACGCATCAAAGCACACAAAAACAGCGCAAAAACGTGGTTGACCAGAAATAGATCATTTCGTATAATACTTGTATTGTAAACAAAAAGGAGTCGGAAATGAAGGCACTTAACGCATACATTGACCAGCAAAATGCCTGGGGCAAAATTTGGGGCAATCAACCCCTTGGCCTAGACACTACGGCTGATCGCAAACGCATTGCACAAAAGATTGACTCGGCCTTGAGTCCAGAAATGCTCACTTGCGATGGCGAATTGCCCCGTGCAGAAGTTAACCGTCGCTATCGTGAGCTCACAGGTGCCGCACGTGATCTAATCCGGTTGGATCCCAGCATGGCTCAATACATGTACGAATTTTCGGAGTAAGATCATGAATGGTTGGGAAAATTGTAGACCGTATCTCACAACGATGAAAGCGGAGGCGCATGATCGCGATCCAAATCTCAGTCGTCGCAAAGCCAACCCTAAGGTTAGGCTACAGTTCAATTCCAAGGATGAAATTGGCTGTTTCAAATGCGGGCACCGTGCCAGCTATAATGTCAAATTTGACAGCAATTATTGTGCCAACTGCAACGAGTGGTTGGAAGATACATGCAAGGACGCTGACTGCCCGTTCTGCCCTGGCCGTCCCAAATATCCCAACTATCCTGGTTGACCAGAATTAGATCATTTGCTATAATAGAAACATACAGTAACAAAACAGGAGTCCAAAATGGGTACACGTTCAAGAATCGGTGTTATGCATGGTAACAAATGCAAGTCAGTTTACTGTCACTTTGATGGTTACCTGGAACACAATGGTGTGATTTTGCAAGAGCATTATGACTCAGCCAAGGCCAATCACTTGGTAGCACTTGGCGACTTGAGTGCCTTGCGTCCCGAGATTGGTGACCAACATCCCTT
>Ga0114978_10001770_pt1 | contig 18128 bp, 19 predicted proteins | sample S_140212_EF_Meta_FD_87027 | JGI IMG/M metagenome (GOLD analysis project Ga0114978, IMG submission 87027) | Freshwater microbial communities from Lake Simoncouche, Canada to study carbon cycling - S_140212_EF_MetaG | ecosystem: Environmental > Aquatic > Freshwater > Lake | place: Lake... | reverse complement strand
CGGATGGGCTTAAAAAAAAGGGATCGCTCTAGGCGATCCCTTTTACAAGCTAGACGAATCTAGATTTATTTGTCACCACCGGGGACTTTGCCTTCAACCCCTTTGACATAGAACTTGATGCCACTCAAGAACTTGTCATCAGCCACTTCGTCTTTCTTTAAGATTTCTTTGCCAGAGTTGTCCAACAAGGGGCCTTTCCAAATGGAGAATGTGCCGGCCTTGAGTCCCGCTTTGACTTCATCCACCTTGGCTTTGGTTTCTGCAGGAACATCCTCTGCAATCGAGACGATATCGATGGCGCCTTCTTTCACGCCCCACCAAGTTTGAGCACCGCCTGTCCATTTGCCCTCCAGTGCGTTGCGGGTGGCTTGAATGTAATAAGGGGTCCAATTGATGATGCTTGAAGCCAAATGTGCTTTGGGTCCGTAAGCTGTCATGTCAGAGTCCCATCCAAAGGCGCGCTTTCCCTTGTCTTGTGCCGTTTTAAGCACAGCAGGCGAGTCGGTGTTTTGGAACAAGACGTCTGCGCCGCCATTGATCAAACTTGTTGCGGCCTCAGTCTCTTTGGGGGGATTGAACCACTCATTGACCCAGACCACTTTGGTTTTGACTTTGGGGTTGCTTGATTGGGCCCCCAAAGTAAAGCTGTTGATGTTTCTGATCACCTCAGGAATTGGAATCGACGCAACCACACCAAGCGTATTGCTCTTGGTCATTTTTCCAGCGATCACACCCGCTAGGTAAGCACCCTCATAGGTTCTGCTGTCATAGGTGTTCATGTTGTCGGCTTGTTTGTAGCCTGTTGCATGTTCGAATTTGATGTCTTTGCTTTCACCAGCAACTTTAAGCATCGGGTCCATATAACCAAACGTGGTTCCGAAAATCAATTTATTGCCTTGAGTCACCATGTCTTTGATGACACGCTCAGCATCAGCAGACTCGGGAACGTTTTCAGCGATAGAAGTTTGAATTTTGTCGCCAAACTCTTTTTCAATTGCTTTTCTTGCATTGTCATGCGCAAAAGTCCAGCCTCCATCACCCACGGGGCCGACATATGCAAACGCAATCTTCAAGGGCTCTGCCTTGGGGGCTTCTGCTGGCTTGGCCTCTTCCTTTTTGCTGCAGCCTATCAATGCGGCAGTTGCAACTGCCGTGATCGCAGCTGCTTGAATCCAACGACGCTTGTGAAAATCTGTCATCTGAGTTCCTTCATTTAAAGTTGAGTTAAAAATTACGATCCGGGGAAAAAGGGTTTACCAATGCTGGCCGGCATATTGACTCTTAACCACTGAGGGTTTTTGGAGATCAATGCCAACACAACAATAGTAGATATATAGGGCAACATACTTAAAAACTGACTGGGAATATCTATGCCAGTTGCCTGCAAATGGAACTGTAGCATGGTAACCCCGCCAAACAAGTAAGCGCCAAGTAAAATTCTTGCAGGTCTCCAAGTCGCAAAGGTGGTCAGTGCCAATGCAATCCAACCCTTGCCCGCAATCATGCCTTCGACCCAAAGTGGGGTGTAGACAATGGAGATGTAGGCGCCTGATAAACCGCAAAGCGCCCCACCTACCAAAACCGCCATGAAGCGAATTTTTCTCACCGGATACCCAAGCGCATGCGCAGACTCGGGAGACTCTCCCACAGCCCTTAAGATCAAGCCAGTTCGTGTTTTATACAGAAAGAATATCAAACAAACGGCAAAAGCAATGCAAAGATAAACCAACGGGTGGTGTTTAAAAACTGCAGAGCCAAGCCATGGTATTTCACTTAAAAAAGGAATCTCATATTGAACACGTTCTGGCAACTTGGCCTGCACATAATTCACACCCACAAAGGCAGAAAAACCACCGCCAAACAAACTTAAGGCCAAGCCAGTGGCGTATTGGTTCGTTCCCAGCCAAATCACCAAAACGCCAAAGAGGCCTGCCATCAAGGCACCCGCCCCCATGCCAGATAAAAAACCCAAAAGATCACTGCCTGTATGTGAAACGGTTGCAAATCCCGCGATGGCCGCACACAGCATCATGCCTTCAGCGCCCAAGTTGACAATGCCAGCCTTTTCATTGATCAATAGACCCAAGGATGCAATCGCAAGAACAGTTCCCGCGTTCATGGTGGCCGCCCATAAAAGCGCGTAGGTCTCCATCACGCCACTCCCTTCATGGCCAAAGGGTGCTCAACAAGTGCTTTGGCTTTCCAAACCAATTTGTACATCATCAAAGTGTCACAAGCCAATAGAGAAAAAAGCAAAAGCCCTTGAAAAACACCCGTCAAGGACTTGGGCATCCCCAAGCGAGATTGGGCCAATTCGCCTCCAATGTAGAACATGCTCATGAGAAGGGCTGAAAACACGATTCCAATGGGATGCAAACGCCCAACAAAGACCACAATGATCGCTGCAAAGCCGTACCCAACGGGCACAAAGGGGGTGAGTTGTCTCAAAGGCCCAGCCACCTCAAGCGCACCGGCCAAACCCGCTGAAGCACCAGAGCACAGCAGCGCAAGCCAGAGTGCTCTTCTTGAGGAAAAGCCCGCAAATCTAGCCGCATGAGGGGCCAAGCCACCCACTTGTTGAGCAAAGCCCGCATGGGTGCGAAACAAGAAGGTCCATAATCCCGCAACACCCAAGAGGGTCAGGATCACCCCGACATTGACTCGAGTACCAGGGATCAGTTTGGGAATTTGTGCCAGGGTTTCAAAAGTTTTGGTTTGCGGAAAGTTATAACCCAAAGGGTCCTTCCATGGTCCAAACACCAAAAAATTTAAAATCATGATGGCGACATACACGAGCATCAAACTCACCAATATTTCGCTGGCATTGAACCAATCGCGAAGTGCGGCCGTGAGGGCGGCCCAAAACATGCCGCCCAAGGTGCCAGCTATGAGGACCCAAACCCAATAAATCTGCGAACTTGAGGCATCTGCCTGGATGGCAACACCCGCAGCAAAGACAGCGCCCATGACAAACTGACCTTCTGCGCCAATGTTCCATATATTGGATCTGAAACAAACGGCCAGTCCCAAAGCAATCAATAAAAGTGGGGTGGCCTTGACCAGCAACTCAGAGAGAGCGTAGACGCTTTTAATGGGTTCCCAGAAAAAGACGCCCAAACCCTTGATGGGATCTTTGCCCAAAGCCGTAAAGAGCAAAACGCCAATGCAAATGGTGATCAGCAAAGCCAGGAGCGGTGATGCATAACGCCAAAATACGGAGGCTTGAGCACGGGGTTCAAGTTTCAACATTTGCTGTCTCCGCGCTGGCTTGGGTCCACAGTCCACTCATCCAAGTGCCAATCAAACTGACTTGGGCCTCTTGCCTGGACAAGGAGAGAGAGAGTCTGCCGTTTGCAATCACATGCAAGCGATCACTCAACTGCAACAACTCGTCAAGCTCCTCGCTCACCACCAAAACTGCACAGCCCGCGTCTCTCAATGCCAAAATCGCCGCTCTGATTTGTGCCGAAGCGCCAATATCAACGCCCCAAGTCGGCTGAGAGATGATGAGCAGTTTAGGGCTTGCATCGATTTCACGTCCGACCAAAAACTTTTGCAAATTTCCACCTGACAAGGATTTGGCCAATGCGTTGGGCCCAGAGGCTTTGACTTGAAAGGTATCGATGATGACTTGGGCCTGAATTTGAAGGCTTTTCATATTGAGCCACCCCAAGTTTTGGGACACCGCTTCTTTTCTGGTCAAGAGGAGATTTTGCGATAAGCTCAGTTCAGGAACGGCGCCCCTTCCAAGTCTTTCCTCTGGAACAAAATGCAAGCCCAAAGATCGCCGCTCTTGTGGAGGCCAATGGCCAACAGCTTGATCAAAAAGCACAATGGACGCGCTGTCAGCGCGAGTGTCTTCACCTGAGAGGGCATACAAAAGCTCTTGTTGGCCGTTGCCTGACACGCCAGCAATGCCCACAATTTCACCAGATTGAACTTGAAGTTCAATATTGGATAAGTCAACACCAAAAGGATCTGATTTTGCGAGAGTCAAGTCATTGACGCTTAATACAAGCTTGCCTAGGTTTTGCGCACGAACGCTCAGGGCTGGGGGCATCGAGCCAATCATGAGTTGACTCAAAGATTCATTGGACTCATTTTGAGGGTTGCATGAACCCGTGACCATGCCGCCACGCATGACGGTGCAGGCAGTGCACAAAGCGCGTATTTCATGCAGCTTATGGCTGATGTACAAAATGCTCTTTCCCTCAGCAGCCAACTGTTTCAAAACAACAAAAAGTTTCTCCACGGCTTGAGGGGTCAAGACCGATGTGGGTTCATCCAAAATCAACAATTGGGGCCGGTTGAGCAAAGAGCGAATGATCTCGACCCTTTGCATCTCGCCCACACTCAGGCTGTAAACCGGGCGCAGGGGATCAATGTCTAAGCCATAGTTGGAGGCTATTTCTAAGATTTTTTCACTGACTGATGCAAGACTCAAACTTCGATCAAGACCGAGCCACACATTTTCTGAAACACTCAGGGTGTCAAAGAGGCTGAAGTGTTGAAAGACCATGCTGATGCCAAGTTGTCTGGCCTCTTGTGGGTTGCGAATGAGTGCGGGCTTGCCATTAAAGAGAATGGTGCCTTCATCGGCCTTTACAGCACCATAAATGATTTTCATTAAAGTGGACTTGCCAGCGCCATTTTCTCCAAGAATGGCGTGAATCTCACCTCTTTGAACGCTCAGTGACACGCGGTCGTTGGCAATCACGGATGGGTAGCGCTTGGTGATGCCGTGCAGAGATAAAAGGGGCTCGGACATGGACTATTGATTCAGGCAGATTGGATGGTACACATATCCATTAAAACATATATTTGTGATTTCAAAGCCAGTGAAAACCAAGATAGATGGAGATGGTTATGATACCTACTAGTTGCAAAATAGGGCTACTGAAATGAATGGCAATTTCAAAACTCGAGATTTGTCCTCAAGACCTTCAATGAGCCACTCTTGAAGTTTGCAGCAACATGTGTTCTTTAGTAAAGGTTGATATGGATGAGTTGGATATTGAGAAAATCAAGGACTTTGGTTTCTCATTTGAGCAGTGCAGTGAATTTTTAAAAAATTATCAAAAAAGCACCACAGACGACTGCCGTGACATAAAGGTTTTATGGCACGATAAAAACATCGAACAACTTCTCTTGAAGCTTCACGCTTTCAAGGGCATGATTGGCCTTTTTGCCAAAGCTGCAATGGTCGATTTCGTGACCCAACTTGAGCAAGGGGTGAGAAAAAGCGAATCCCATTCATCTGAGCTTGTCTCAAAGCAATTTGAAGTCTTGTATTGCAAATGCGAAAACTTGCAAAAGGAGGTCAAAGCTTACCTTGATGAGTGTGCCTGAGCACTTATGCAGGCACCTCCTCAGTTGAGATAAGAAAGTCGTGGCTGACTCCAAAACCAACGGGGGTTGATCCTTTCTAAAAAAAGCTTCAAGTAGTTGTGAAGCCCCATTTTAAGAATGATTTCTATGCTCGCGTCTTTGAGCTCGGTCAGCATATTTTTGTTTGGGTGAGCGTGGTGCATGATTGAGAGTTTTTGACGTTAAACAAAAAAATTGAGAGGCTCACACGCTTCGCATGCCTGGGTGGCCGTGTATTGCCCGGGCGTACCTGGAGAGGGGTTGGAATTGGATTCGACCAACAACATGATTGCCGACTCTAGCCATATGCGACGGAGCGTTGGACGAGATTTTGGCGATCTCTCCCCTTTGAGAGGTGTCACCCGCGGTGGCGGGGAGCACGAACTTGAGGTGGCCGTCACGGCCGAGGAATTTGAAGGGCAAGACGCCTTCAAAGTCTAGCTGTGTTTCTTTTGACTGGCTCATTTGAGCATGCCTTTGGTCTCGATGAATTCGATGATCTGGTCTAGACCTTGAAGGGTTCGTAGATTGGAGAGCACGTAAGGCTTGACGCCTTGATCTGTTTTGCGCATTCTTTGCGTATCGGATTCCATGACCTCTAGGCTTGCACCTACATGGGGGGCCAAGTCGATTTTATTGATCACAAATAGATCACTTTTTGTAATACCAGGTCCACCCTTTCTGGGTATCTTCTCTCCCGCAGCGACATCAATCACGTAAAGCGTGAGGTCGCTCAATTCAGGGCTGAAGGTGGCGGCCAAGTTGTCCCCGCCGCTTTCAATGAAAACGATGTCTGCATTGGGAAAACGCTCGAGCATGCGGTCAATGGCTTCAAGATTGATCGAGGCATCTTCTCGGATCGCTGTGTGGGGACATCCACCGGTCTCCACGCCCATGATTCTTTCTGGGGGCAAAGCGCCGCTGATGGTCAAGAGGCGTTGGTCTTCTTTGGTGTAAATGTCATTGGTGATGGCCACCAAGTCATACTTGTCGCGCAGGCCTTTGCAAAGCATCTCTAAGAGCGTGGTCTTGCCCGAGCCAACCGGGCCTCCAATGCCCACTCTTAAAGGAGGCAATTTTTGCGTTCTGTTTTTGATGTTGTGCATAGAAGTCATGATCTGAAAAGTCTGGAGTATTGAGTTTCGTGAAGGGAGGACAAAATGGCCAAGTTCGGTGCAAAGGATTGACGCGAGTGGCCAGGTGTAGCAAGGGCTTGTTGAACGGCAGAGGGTATTTCTTGTGTAAGGGCCTTCAAAATCGATTGGCCACTCTTTTGTCCCAGTGGGACCGATTTCATAGCGGCTTGGACCATGTTCTCGGCCCAACTGAAGGCGAAAGTCGTTAAACCATCTTTGAGTGAAATATCCTCACGGCTGACACACAGTGCAAAAACGATCGGCCAAGTGGGTGAAAGGTCATGACAAAATTCAATTTTTTCATGGTCCAGTACACATTGATTCTTTAGCCATATGAGCAATGACCGACCCATTTGTTGGGTTTGAAGTTTGACTTCAAAGGTTTCTCGCGTTTGCACAGACCATGCCGTTAGGGCGTTTAACCGATCTTGATCAAATTCACGCCAAGCCAAAATAGCCTCATGCATCAAAGGCATCTCACTTCTGGCTTGAATCAAATGGAGTTGGTCGATCAGCCAAAGTTTTGCAGTTGATTCGTCTTTGACCCAACCCTGTTCAACGGCACTCTCAAGCCCTTCGGAATAAGAGAACCCGCCAACGGGCAGGGCGGGCGAGGCCAGTTGCAAAAGCAATAGATAGGCACTTTCGGACTCACTTGAATAAGTCATCCGTGGGCCTGGTGTCCATGGTGTTTGTGATCATGTGCATGTGCGTCTTTGCTCTCCTCTGAATAGGCGCCAGTTTCAGGTTCGAAAGGAGCTGCGATTTCTTGAACGATCAAATGCATGTTTTCAAGCATGCTTGCCAACACATGATCAGGCTCTATTTGCAAATACGCTTGCTTTAACTCGATCGGCACATGGCGATTGCCCAAATGGTAGGCAGCTCGTGTCAAATCAAACGGTGAGCCATGTTCGGCGCAAAAAGTGATTCGCAAAACAAGCTGATCTTTGGCCAAGACTTTTAAAAAAGAGCCATCTTCACCTACCAAAACATCTTGACCCCTGAGCACTTGTCCTCGAGCAATGACCACACCAACAGGGCATGCGTTGGAGTCAGTGGTTTCAAACCTGCTTTTTTGCCTGAGATCCCAGTCTAGAGAAACACTTGGTGCGCGTTCAAGCAAGGTCTTTGCAAGACCTCTTCCGCCTTTGAGGACTTTGGTGTAGTAGATCATGGTAGCTCCCCCAAGCAAGGTCAATCCAAAAGATCTTTTTAGAACAAGAAATAGCGCTGCGTCATGGGCAACGTTTTTGCAGGCTCACAGGTCAGTAAAAGCCCATCTGCGCGCACTTCATAGCTTTGAGCATTGATTTCCATCTTGGGCGCATAATCGTTTCGGATCATGTCTTTTTTACCAATGCCACGAATATTGCGCACAGCAGACAGCGGTTTTTCTAGGCCAAAGCGTTCCTTGATGCCATTTGCCAAGCCAGACTGAGATACAAAGCTCAACGAGCCTTTGGTCAGTGCACCTCCAAAGGCGCCAAACATGGGTCGGTAGTGAACGGGTTGAGGTGTTGGAATCGATGCGTTGGGGTCGCCCATGGCGGCCATGGCGATGAATCCACCTTTCATAATTAAAAAGGGTTTGACACCAAAAAAAGCCGGCTTCCAAAAGACCAAGTCCGCCCATTTGCCGACCTCAATGCTTCCCACCTCATGGCTGATGCCGTGCGCAATGGCGGGGTTGATGCTGAGTTTGGAGATGTAGCGTTTGACGCGTTCATTGTCATGTCTGTCGGTGTCTAGTGGCAGCTTGCCGCGTTGTTGTTTCATCTTGTGTGCGGTTTGCCAGCACCGCATGATGACTTCGCCAACCCGACCCATGGCTTGGCTGTCTGAGCTGAACATGCTGATCGCTCCCAGGTCATGCAAGATGTCTTCTGCGGCAATGGTTTCTCCTCGAATGCGACTCTCAGCAAATGCCAAGTCCTCCGCAATGGATGCATCCAAGTGATGACAGACCATCAACATGTCCACATGCTCATCCAGCGTATTGATGGTGTAGGGTCTGGTTGGATTGGTGGATGATGGCAAAACATTCGCTTCGCCAACCACCTTCAAAATATCTGGCGCATGCCCACCTCCTGCACCTTCGGTGTGAAAGGTGTGAATGGTTCGCCCTTTGAACGCAGCAATGCTGTCTTCCACAAAACCAGATTCATTCAATGTGTCTGTATGGATGGCCACTTGGGTGTCTGTTTCCTCAGCCACTGAAAGGCAGTTGTCAATGGCTGAAGGGGTGGTTCCCCAGTCTTCGTGAAGTTTGAGTCCAATGGCCCCGGCATCGATTTGTTCTTTGAGTGCTGCGGGCAAGGATGCGTTGCCTTTGCCAAGGAAGCCTAAGTTCATGGGAAAGGCATCTGCAGCTTGTAGCATGCGCTCTAAGTTCCAGCTCCCAGGGGTGCAAGTGGTTGCAAAGGTCCCGGTTGCCGGACCAGTGCCTCCACCTATCATCGTGGTGACGCCGCTGCAAAGTGCTTCCTCAATTTGCTGGGGTGCAATGAAGTGAATGTGCGTATCGATGGCGCCCGCTGTGACGATCATGCCTTCGCAACTGATGATCTCTGTGCCAGGACCAATGATGATGTCGACACCGGGTTGCGTGTCAGGGTTGCCCGCTTTCCCAATGGCAGCAATCCTTGAATTCTTTAAACCAATATCTGCTTTGATGATGCCCCAGTGATCAACGATCAATGCGTTGGTCAACACCGTGTCCATGGCCCCTTCATCGCGAGTGCGTTGAGATTGAGCCATCCCATCTCTGATGGTTTTACCGCCACCAAACTTCACTTCCTCTCCATAGCCGCCCGCTTGTAGGGTGAGGTCACGTTCAACTTCAACGATCAGATCGGTGTCGGCCAAACGCACGCGGTCCCCTACCGTTGGGCCAAACATTTCAGCATAGGCGCGTTTATGGATCGTTGCCATTAAAGCGCTCCTTGAACCATGCCGCGAAAGCCATAGACCCGTCGATCTCCTGAATAATCCACCAGCTCAATTGTTCGTTCCTGTCCCGGTTCAAACCGAACCGCATTTCCAGAGGCGATATTAAGACGCATGCCCTTGGCCAAGTTTCTGTCAAACTTCAAAGCGGCGTTGGTTTCGGCAAAATGATAGTGCGATCCAACCTGAATGGGCCTATCCCCGGTATTTTGAACGACCAAAGTGCACGTTCTGCGGTTGGGGTTGAGGACGTGTTGGCCCTCGTCGATGAGTAATTCACCAGGCGTCATGATGTGTCGTTTTGTAGTTAGGAAAGTTGAGGTGAGAAAAAAAGGGCTTGGCTCTTTAGATGATCGGTTGGTGAACAGTCACCAACTTGGTTCCATCAGGAAAGGTGGCTTCGACTTGAATATCAGGAATCATCGCTGAGATGCCATCCATGACATCGGATTTTGATAAAAGCGTTCTTCCCTCACTCATGAGTTGTGCGACGGTTTTGCCGTCTCTTGCGCCCTCCATGATGGCAGCACTGATGAAAGCCACTGCCTCAGGATAGTTGAGTTTGAGTCCCCGCGCCATTCGCCTCTCCGCTAAAAGCGCAGCTGTAAAAATCAAAAGTTTGTCTTTTTCACGAGGCGTTAATTCCATGTCTCATCCCGGTCATGTATTCAATCGAATAATTATGACGCAACTTATGTGCCTCATGAATGAATAGGAGACAAGATTTATGCCCTTTTTAGGTGCAATGTGATCTTGATCCGCATTATTTCGGTGCAAAAAGAGGTGCAAGCTTCCCTCAATCGGGTTGTTGTGTGCATCAATGGGGCGGGGATGGGTTTTTCATGTGGCACAGGGCTTGCAAATGGAAGTAGCGAAAGCAAATTTCATCTTTCCTAACTTATCTACCAATTGGAGCAAACTAAATGTTCAACAGACGACATCATCTTAAGGCCTTGGCGGTCGCAACGGCCTTGGTCACGGGTTCATTGTCAATCACCATGACTGCACGTGCAGCAGATACGATCAAAGTGGGTGTGTTGCATAGCCTTTCTGGCACGATGGCCATTTCTGAGACCGTGTTGAAAGACACCGTGTTGATGGCCATTGACGAAATCAATGCCAAGGGTGGTGTTTTAGGTAAGAAATTGGAGCCTGTGGTTGTCGACCCTGCCTCAAATTGGCCCTTGTTTGCTGAAAAAACAAAGCAATTGTTGACGCAAGATAAAGTGTCGGTGATCTTTGGATGCTGGACATCCGTTTCAAGAAAATCAGTTCTTCCAGTGGTTGAGGAGCTCAATGGCTTGCTTTTCTATCCCGTTCAGTACGAAGGCGAAGAGCTGAGCAAGAATGTGTTTTATACGGGTGCGGCACCTAATCAGCAAGCCATTCCAGCGGTTGATTACTTGATGAGCAAAGACGGTGGCGCTGCCAAGCGTTGGGTTTTATTGGGCACAGACTACGTCTATCCACGTACGACCAACAAAATTTTGCGCGCCTATTTGATCAGCAAGGGCGTCAAAGAGTCAGATATTGATGAAAAATACACGCCATTTGGTCACTCAGACTATCAAACCATCGTGGCTGATGTGAAGAAATTTGCAACAGGTGGAAAAACAGCGGTGGTCTCTACCATCAATGGTGACTCCAATGTGCCTTTCTACAAAGAATTGGGCAACGCTGGTTTGAAAGCCAAGGATGTGCCAGTTGTCGCCTTCTCAGTGGGTGAAGAAGAGTTGCGTGGTGTAGATACCAAGCCTTTGGTGGGTCATTTGGCAGCATGGAATTATTTCATGAGCATCAAAAATCCTACCAACGATGCATTCATTAAAAAGTGGAGTGACTACGCAAAAGCCAAAGGCATTGCAGGTCACAAAGACAAGCCTTTGACCAACGATCCAATGGAAGCAACCTACATTGGTATCAACATGTGGAAGCAAGCGGTCGAGAAAGCCAAGTCAACCGACGTTGACAAAGTAATCGCAGCCATGTCTGGACAAACGTTTACAGCACCAAGTGGCATCCAATCCAAAATGGATGAGAAAAACCACCATTTGCACAAGTCGGTGTTCATTGGCGAAGTCAAGGCCGATGGTCAATTCAATGTGGTGTGGAAAACGTCTGGTCCAGTCAAGGCCAAGCCATGGAGCCCCTACATTGCAGGCAATGATAAAAAGCCTGATGAACCTGTGAAGAAGTAATGGATGGTCCTTGTTGGATTTGAAATCTCATCCAAGGACATATCTGGTGATTAAAAGTGGAGGCTCAAGGCCTCCACTTTTGCAAATGGAAGATAAAAAAATGAAACGTATGGGTTTGCTTATATTGAGCTGCATGATTTGGCATTTTCCTGCTTGGTCCTTGAGCGTCAATCAAGTTCAGGCCATGGTCACGGGGGAGAACGATTCTAGAGTTGAAGCATTGCAAGTGGCTCTAAAAGATGCAGATGAAAAGACGGCGAATTTTTTAAAGGCATTGGCCAATGATGAGGTCATGGTTTCGGGCTCGTTGGTCTTGGTGGTCAAAGCAGGCGTGGCTTATGATCCCGTCACGGGTGAGGCGAAAGCCATGCCCTCTGATCTTCAAGGGGTGAGCAGCAACAACCGAATGCGCTCTGAGGTGGATTCGGCTTTGGCCGCCCTTCAACTCCTAAGTAAAGACGATGCGCAAAGGCTTGCTGCAGCCAAGGCCTTGCTCTTGGAGCCTGACCTGACCAAAATGCCTCTGCTTGTCAAAGCGCTTGGCTCTGAGCAGGACTCAAAAGTTAAAGAGTACTTGAAGTTGGCCAAGGCGGCCATCACGATTGGCAGTGATGATGTGAAAGAGAGGCTTGAGGCAGCGGCTGTGTTGGCGTTGAGTAAGACGCCCAATACACTCTTGCTGTTCAATCAGCAATTGAGCCAAGAGCAAGACAATTTGGTCAAGGTGCAACTTCAGTCCTCCATCAAAGACATCAAGGCCTCACTCATATGGGGGGAAAGAATCGGTACCTTGTTCACGGGTTTGAGCTTGGGATCCATTTTATTGTTGGTGGCCTTGGGGTTGGCCATTACTTACGGCTTGATGGGTGTGATCAACATGGCGCATGGCGAGTTGATGATGATTGGTGCCTATGCCACGTACTCTGTGCAAGTTGCTTTTAGAGCCTATTGGCCCCAGGGCTTTGATTATTATTTGTTGGCCGCCTTGCCCGCATCTTTTCTGGCAGCGGCATTGGTCGGTGCAGTTTTAGAGAGATTGATTTTAAGGCACTTGTATGGCAGGCCACTTGAAACGTTGCTGGCGACTTGGGGCATCAGCTTGGCTTTGATGCAAGGCGTCAGAACGCTTTACGGTGCGCAAAACGTTGCCGTTGAAAATCCATCTTGGATGAGTGGTGGCGTGGAGTTGCTCTCTAATTTGACCCTGCCATGGAATCGCATGATGATCATTGTATTTGCCCTGATCGTGTTGATTTTGATGGCATTGTTGATTGGCAAAACCAGATTGGGTTTGTTTGTACGAGGGGTCACTCAAAATCGACCCATGGCATCTTGTATGGGGATCCATACCGCTCGAATAGACACCTATGCGTTCTCTTTGGGCTCGGGCATTGCGGGATTGGCCGGTTGCGCGCTCAGTCAGATTGGCAATGTTGGACCTGATTTGGGGCAGGGCTACATTGTGGACGCCTTCATGGTGGTGGTCCTTGGGGGAGTGGGCCAACTCATGGGAACAGTGTATGCAGCCCTTGGTTTAGGGGTGCTCAATAAGTTATTGGAAGGCTTAACGGGTGCCGTTCTTGCGAAAATTGCGGTTTTGGTTTTAATCATCATCTTCATTCAAAAACGTCCTCAAGGTCTTTTTGCTTTGAAGGGAAGAAGTGCTGAGGCATAAGATGAGTGCAGTTTTAATACCCACTCAAAAGCCCCTTTTAAGCGCTCCTGCGTGGACTGCTTTTGGGCTGATGGCGATAGTTATTGCTGTATGGGCTCCAATTGCGAATGTGTATTTGCCGCCCACACATTGGTTTCACATGAGTGATTTTTGGGTGTCACTGATTGGCAAAATCATGTGCTATGCAATTTGTGCCTTGGCCATGGATTTGATTTGGGGCTTCACAGGCATTTTGTCTTTGGGACATGGTTTGTTTTTCTCTCTCGGTGGCTATGTCATGGGCATGTATTTGATGAGACAAATTGGCACCGATGGCAATTACAAATCAGAGTTGCCAGACTTTATGGTGTTCTTGAATTGGAAAGCGTTGCCCTGGCATTGGTACTTTAGCGATAGTTTTTTTGCAACGATGGTGCTGATTGTTTTGGTGCCTGGCCTCATCGCGTTCGTGTTTGGTTATTTCGCCTTTAGATCCAGAATCAAGGGGGTTTACTTCTCCATCATCACCCAAGCCATGACCTATGCAGCCATGCTTTTGTTTTTTAGAAATGAAACGGGTTTTGGCGGGAACAATGGATTTACCGACTTCAAGAGAATTTTAGGCATTGCGATTGCAACTCCAAGCATGCGAATGGTGCTTTTTGTGACCACTGGCATGGTGTTGCTTGGGTTTTTCTTGCTCTCCAGATGGTTGATGAGTGGTAAATTTGGTCGTGTCTTGCAAGCCATCCGAGACGCTGAAAGTCGGGTGATGTTTTCAGGTTACTCACCCTTGCCTTATAAGCTCAGTATTTGGGTTTTGTCGGCGGTGATTTGTGCGGTTGCTGGCGCTTTGTATGTGCCTCAAGTGGGTATCATCAATCCAAGTGAGATGAGTCCAGCCAACTCCATTGAGATGGCCATATGGGCAGCGGTTGGTGGTCGGGGTACATTGATTGGCCCCATTGTGGGTGCATTTTTGGTCAATGGTTTTAAGAGTTGGCTGACCGTGACGGCACCAGAGTTTTGGTTGTACTTTTTAGGTGCTTTGTTCATTGGCGTGACGCTTTATTTGCCAAATGGCGTGGTGGGTATTTGGAGTAAATTTCGTTCTGATAAAGGGGAGTCAAAATGACGCCAGATTTATTGGATCAAGGTGCAGCGCGTGTACAAGCCTATCAACTGATGCAAGGCAAGCCGGACGCTTCTGGTGGTCGTGCGGCGAGTTATTCCCGCATTCATCAGGCTGGAGAGTTGGACGTTGCCCATGGACGCATCTTGTACATGGAGGATGTCAATGTCAGTTTTGATGGTTTCAAAGCCATCAACAATTTGACGCTTGACATTGGTTTGGGTGAGCTCAGGTGCATCATTGGGCCCAATGGGGCTGGCAAGACCACGATGATGGATATCATCACGGGTAAAACCAAGCCGCAAAGCGGGCGGGTCTTTTTTGGCAGCACGATTGATTTGCTTCGTTACTCAGAGCCTGAGATTGCCAAGCTTGGCATTGGGCGAAAATTTCAAAAGCCGACCGTCTTTGAATACTTGAGTGTTTGGGAGAACTTGGAGCTTGCGCTTAAAACGGATAAAGGAGTGGCGGCATCTATTTGCTTCAAATTAACGCATGAACAAAAGGATCGATTGTTTGAGGTCATTGAGACCATTCAGCTGCAAGAGGATTTGAATCGTCAAGCGGGTAACTTGAGCCATGGACAAAAGCAGTGGCTTGAAATTGGGATGCTGCTCATGCAAGATCCTAAATTGTTGCTTTTAGACGAGCCCGTTGCGGGCATGACCGATCAAGAGACAGAGAGAACAGCAGAGCTTTTTTTATCTCTCAAGGGCAAGCACTCCTTGATGGTGGTTGAGCATGACATGAGCTTCATCAAGAGAATCTCAGATGTGGTCACCGTGCTTTGCGATGGAAGTGTATTGGCTCAAGGTACCCTTGATCAGGTGCAAGCCGATGATAGGGTGATTGAAGTCTATTTGGGACGTTGAAGATGCTACAAATTTCTAACATTCATCAGTATTATGGGGGGTCACATATCTTGCGTGGGGTGAGTGTGAGTGCAGATACGGGCAAGGTCACTGTCTTGCTTGGGCGCAATGGGGTTGGGAAGTCAACCTTGCTGAAGTCATTGATGGGCCTCGTTCCCATTCGAGAAGGTCGCATCATGCTCAATGGGGTGGACTTGACAAAGGCCATGCCCTATGAACGTGCAAGTGCTGGCATTGGTTACGTGCCACAGGGGCGTGAAATTTTCAATCGTTTGAGCGTAGAGGACAATTTGAAAATTGGCTTGGCTTCCAAGCCTGGCAAGACCCCCATTCCTCAAGAGTTGTATGAGCTCTTTCCTATTTTGTATCAAATGCGACATCGCCGAGGAGGGGACTTGTCGGGCGGACAGCAGCAACAGTTGGCCATTGCACGAGCATTGGCCAGTGGACCGAAATTATTGGTTTTGGATGAGCCCACAGAAGGGATCCAACCAAGCATTATCAAAGAGATTGGTCGAGTGATCCGTCAACTGGCCAACAAGGCAGAGATGGCCATCTTGCTTTGCGAGCAGTACTATGATTTTGCAGAAGAATTGGCCGATCAATATTTGGTCATGGAGCGCGGACAAGTCTTGGTTGAAGGACCTGGTGCTGAAATGGCGTCCAAGGGCATTCGACAGCTGGTCTCCATTTAAGAGAGCTGAGCTCTCTGGGCTGATGTTAGGTATGCCAAATTCGAGGCGTGTTGCTAGATATCTGCCAAATTTCACTTCTCCATGCCAGCCTGATCTTTTGAAAAATCTGCATGCAAGGTTCAACTTGATCGCTTAAAGAGCGAACCACCATCAATCTCTCACTTGGCGAACTCACGCCCATGGTGACGGCATCTTTTTGCGAGTCGCAAATGCTTCGTGTCACCTCAATCGCGTGGTCTTTGAGGGCCTTGCTGAGTGGTGTGCCACTTGCCATTACCAAGCTGGCCAAACAGCTTTTGCCATTGAGTCCCACTGGGCTATTGAGAAGTCTTTCGTCGGATGCCTTGATCAGGCCTTTGTCAAGCCACTCATTTTTGATCTCAAAGTGTTGTGAAAACCGACCCGCTAAAAAGGGTTGTTTTGCGTGCGGCAGCCCAAGGGACAAAATATCCCACGCAATCAACATGCTTTCCTCTGCAAGCTCAAAACGGGTTTGATTGGCACCCAAGCAGCCGCTGTAAGCCAAGGTCTCCATGGGCAGCCATTCAAGCCTTGCGTGCTTGGCGAGTTTTGCGTGTGTTTTTTGAGTCGCTGTGTGCTCATTGGACGCAAAAAATCTTGCCGCTCCTGGGGTCGTGATCAGTGCATGTGCACCTTGTGCGACTTCTATTTCAATGTCAAGCACATCCCCACCTACCAGGCCACTTGGTGGGTGAATCAGTACATTGTGGCAAATGGATTTGCTTTCTGGATAAAGGCTTTTAAGCACCCTTAAGGGGCCCGAGTGGGCGTGTCTCAATACGGTACAGTCCTCTTCAAGCGAGTAATTTAACTTTAAAGTTGCAAGGCTATGGGGCATAGAGGCTTATTGTGAGACACCGCCTATAATTAGGTGCCATACCCGTATTCTTTCACAATTTTTGTGCTTTATGGCCTTTGCTCTGTGCTCGAATTGAACTGGGCTTAATTTATATGGACCTTGAACCATGAACTTACATCGATTAATGCAAATGCATGCGAGTGGCGAGAAAATTGCAATGCTCACCGCCTACGATTCAACCTTTGCTGCGTTGGCTGATCGAGCCGGGGTTGACAGTTTGCTGGTGGGGGACTCTTTAGGAATGGTGAGCCAAGGACATGACAGCACAATGAGCGTGTCTTTGTCGGACATGGTTTACCACACACGCTCTGTGGTGAAGGGCGTACAGGCCAGTCAAAAAAACGCATGGATCATTGCGGACTTGCCCTTTGGGAGTTACCAAGTCTCCAAAGATCAGGCCATGCACAGTGCCACGGCCTTGTTGCAAGCCGGTGCCCATATGGTCAAACTCGAAGGCGGGGGCTGGACCAATGAAACGGTTCAATTCTTGAGCGAGCGAGGTGTCTTGGTCTGTGCTCACTTGGGCCTCACACCTCAAACGGTTTTTGCTCTCGGGGGGTACAAGGTACAAGGGCGCGATGAGCAAGCAGCTGGGATCCTCCTCAATCACGCCTCAGAGCTCGAGCAAGCAGGAGCCAGGATGTTGGTTTTGGAAATGGTACCCAAAGACTTGGCCCATAAAGTGACACTTGCTTTGACGTCATGCGCCACCATTGGGATTGGTGCTGGCAATGAGACGTCTGGCCAGGTTTTGGTGATGCACGATATGCTGGGTGCTGGAATAGGGAAAATGCCAAAATTTGTCCGCAATTTTTTGCTCGACCACCACAGCATTGAGGAGGCTATGAAAGCCTATGTTCGAGCGGTCAAGGAGGGATCGTTTCCTGACAATGAGCGCCATGCATGGTAAATTCAGCGGTTTTTAAATTTTGGAGCTTTTAAGGCCCTTCATTGAAACTATTTCTTATTTAAAGTCATGGTTTAGGAATTGATGAAACACTTCAAAAAAGTGTCCTGCACCCGAGTCTCTTTGGTGTTCGATGGTTGTATTTGTTACCAATGATGTTCTCCTCTTTTGATCTAACATTTGAGGGTTGTCTATCTCTGAGAATGCATGGCCTCAGTTGCACTCAAGTCGTTTGGCTCAGGGCACATTCAGTTGGCCAAGAGATTTAGTGCAAATCAAGCATTTGCTTGATCCTGATCCGTTACAGGCTTTGGTGGTGTTATCTTGAGTCAAAATTG
>Ga0114978_10001765_pt1 | contig 18139 bp, 12 predicted proteins | sample S_140212_EF_Meta_FD_87027 | JGI IMG/M metagenome (GOLD analysis project Ga0114978, IMG submission 87027) | Freshwater microbial communities from Lake Simoncouche, Canada to study carbon cycling - S_140212_EF_MetaG | ecosystem: Environmental > Aquatic > Freshwater > Lake | place: Lake... | reverse complement strand
CCGTTCAACAAAATCCTCAACGCGCTCGACAACGATGCCGCCTGCGCGGCCTCATCGGCCTCGTCGCACCAAGCGATGGACTTGATCCGCGGGTAGCGCGAGGCGACGCTCAGCCCCCGCCGTTGGATCCCTCGACGATCAACCGGAGCGAGTCGAGGCGCAGGCGGGCGGCGGTGATCGCGGTCGTGGTGTGCGCGAGTTGCTCCTGCGCGAGGACGATTTCGGCGGGGCGGATGTGGTCGTTGATTTTCTGGAGATCGACGAGCCGTTGGAGGTCGGCGGCCAGAGCGGTGGTCGCGCGGGTTTGCGCGGCGGTGATCAGAGAGCGACTGTGTTCCTCGGCCCGCGCAGTGGCGGACTCGATCATCTTTTTGACGAAGCTGACGTTGAAACCGGGGCGTTCGAGGAAGCGGACGAGCACGCCGTCTTCGAAATCTTCGGCCAGGCCGGCGGCTTTATAGGCGGCGGTCAGATCGTTGCCCCGCAAATCGACGACGATCCGCACGGGCGTCGGCGCGAGAAACTGATCCACGTGCCAGCGGGAATCGGCGACGGTTTCGAGGACGAAAATCGTTTCGAGGAGGAGGTTTGGTTTTACACCCCGGAGGAAACCGAAGGCGGTGGTGCCAGCCTTAGAGTCGATGAGCAGATCGATGGCGTCCTGCACCAGCGAGTGGTCGGGCGAGATAAAGCGAATATCTTCGCGCGCGATCGCGCGGGCGCGATCAAAGGTCGCCAACATCCCGTCCTTCGGAATGGAGGGAAAGCCCTCCACGTAGGCGTGGCTGGGATCAAGGAACAGATCTCCCGCCTCGTGATCCTTGAGTCGCACCCCAAAGTGGTCGAGGAGATCGGAGAGAAACGCGCGGAGAAACGGATCGGCGTCCACGGCGCGGATACGGTCGATGACGTGGGCCGCGACGGCGGGGTTGAAGGAGTTGAGTTCCAGCAGACGGTCGCGGCCCTGTTTCATTTTCAACGAGAGCTCACCGCGGAACTCGATGGTCTCGGCCACAAAGGCGTCGAGCTGGGGCTGGCCAACCTTGGCACCGCCGGAGCCGTAGTCATGGGCGAGGGCCAGAAGGCGGGTTTTGAATTTTTCCTGATAGTCGTTGCCGCCGTGGAGAGAGGTCTCGAAGGCGTCGAGGCCGCGGTGATACCACTCGACGACGCACTCCTCGGCGCTGCCGGCGACGTAGGGTACATAAATGCGGATCGTCTGGGTTTGTCCGATACGGTCGAGGCGGCCGATGCGCTGTTCGAGGAGGCCCGGATTCAGCGGGAGGTCGAACAGGACGAGGTGGTGGGCAAACTGGAAATTGCGACCCTCGCTGCCAATCTCGGAGCAGATGAGGAGCTGCGCACCGTCGGGCTCGGCGAACCACGCGGCCTGGCGGTCGCGTTGCACCAGCGGCAGACCTTCGTGAAAGAGGCCGACTTTGAGGCTAATTTTCTCCTGCAGGGCGGACTCGAGGGCGATGACCTTGCGCTGGGATTTACAGATGAGGAGGATCTTGGCCGGACGTTGCGCGAGCAAAAAGGCGACGAGCCAGTCGAGACGAGGGTCCTCGCGGAAGGCGTAGCGGAGCGCGCCGTCCTCGCCGGTTTCTTCGGCCTCGAGCTCGCGGGAGATGCGCGCGAGGTGCGTGAGATTTTGGCCGGCGTCGAGCGGGGCGGGACAGAATTTACGTTTCGGAAAGCCGGTCATCGCCGCGCGGGTATTGCGAAACACGACGCGGCCGGTGCCGTGTTGGTCGAGGAGCGTCTTGAGTAAGCCTTCACGGGCACCGGGTTTCGCCTTGGCGAGCGCACCGAGGTGTTCGGCGAGACGCGCGGGATCGCGGTTGAAGATCTTCTTTAACGCCGTGCGGTCTTTGGGCGCGAGCGGTTTTTGCTCGATGATTTTCTCGGCAATCCCGGCGATGGTACCGAAGGTCTCTGACTCGGCGACGAACTGCTCGAAGTCGGCGTACCGCGCCGGATCGAGCAGGCGCAGGCGTGCGAAGTGGCCGACGAGGCCGAGCTGCGTAGGCGTGGCAGTGAGGAGAAGCAGTCCCGGGCTGCGCTGGGCAAGCTGCTCGACGAGCGCGTAGTCGGGGCTGGCGGCAGTCGGCGTCCACGCGAGGTGGTGGGCTTCATCGACCACGACGATGTCCCAGCCGGCAGCGAGGGCCTGGTCGCGGCGGGCCTCGTTACCCGCCAGAAATGACACGGCGCAGAGAGCGAGTTGGGTGGCCAGAAACGGATTTTGACCGGGGTCGCTTTGTTCGCAGGCGACGCAACGGGCTTCGTCGTAGATACTGAACCAGAGATTAAAGCGGCGCAGGAGTTCGACGAACCACTGGTGCGTGAGGGACTCGGGCACGAGAATGAGGACGCGTTTCGCTTGGCCGACGGCGAGGAGCCGCTGGAGGATGAGACACGCCTCAATGGTTTTTCCCAGCCCGACTTCGTCCGCGAGGAGGACGCGCGGAACCTGACGCGAGGAAACGTCCTGCAAAATGTATAATTGGTGCGGGATAAGTTCGAGCCGACCACCCAGGAAACCGCGTACATCGGACTGGCGGAACTTGGCCTGCGCCTGGAGCGCACGATAGCGCAGGTCGAAGACTTCGCCGGCATCGGTCTGGCCAGCCAAGAGTCGCTCCTGCGGCAGAGCCACGCTGGTGACGTCGGAGAGGGCATCTTCGCGCACGCGTCGGCCGCCGCAAAGGTAGGTGAGGAGACCGGCGGCGTCCTCGACCGAATCGATGGTGAGCGCCACGCCGTCCCGCGTGGTGACGGCCTCGCCCGCACGGAACTGCACGCGTTTCAACACGGGCGTGCCGAGGGCGTAGAGCCGATTTTCTCGGCTGGCGGGAAATTCGATGCCGATGCGTTTCGCCGCCGGATCGACGCGCGCAACCACGCCAAGACCCAGTTCAGGTTCCCGCTCACTCATGCAACGCTGGCCAACGACACTTAAAGACATCGCGGCATAAGGGTGGAGGCGCGCGCGAGATGAAAGGGAAATTCTCGGGACGACACCGATCCTTACGCCGCACTCATTCGCGGCCGTTTTCTGGCAGCTTGAAATCAGCGATCAGAACCCTCCGTCTACGGATCCGCTCCCGCTCTGGGAAAAAATCGCCCGCTCACCTGCCCCTCGCCATGAACACCTCCTTGACCACATTGACCATCCGCACCGTCGCGGCGCTGATTATCTTCGCCCTGCCGCAGGTCTTCGCTGCCGCTAATCGGGATGAATCAAAGGTGGGCACACTCCCCATCCCCGACGTCCTCGTCGCTACGGACGGAAAACCGATTAGCGACTCGGCTGCGTGGCGCGCAAGTCGCCCGGCACTCTTGGAATTCTTCGCCCGCGAGGTCTACGGCCGCACTCCTGCCGGTCGTCCCGCGGGGATGCGCTGGGAGACCACTTCGGTCGATCGCACCGCCCTCGGCGGCAAAGCCACGCGGAAAGAAATCACCCTCCGCTTCACCGCGCAACCGGACGGCCCGAAGCTCCACGTCCTCATCTATCAACCCAACGCCGGCACCGCGCCCTACCCCGCCTTCCTCGGGCTAAACTACTTCGGCAACCAGTGCGTCAACGCCGACCCGGGCATCACACTCTCGACGGCATGGATGCGCGCCAGCACCGAGTTCGGTATCACCAACCATCGCGCCACTGAAAAAACCCGTGGAGTCCACGCCTACCGTTGGGAGGTCGAAAAAATCATCGCCCGCGGCTACGCCACGATCAGCGCCTACTATGGCGACCTCTGCCCGGACCACGTCGGCGGGATCACAGAATCGATCGGTGCTTTGTTCAAGACCGGCACCACCGAGCAACGCGCCCCCGATGCTTGGGGCGCGATCGGCATCTGGGCTTGGGGCCTCAGCCGCACGCTCGATGTGCTCGCCGCCGATCCGGAGATCGACGCGAAGCGGGTCGCCGTCCACGGCCACTCCCGCCTCGGTAAAGCGGCGCTTTGGGCCGCCGCCCAAGACGAACGCTTCGCCCTCGTCATCTCCAACGACTCCGGTGCTGGCGGTGCCGCCCTGAGCAAACGCGATTTCGGCGAGACCGTCGCGATGTTGAACGAAAATTTCCCCCACTGGTTCGCCCTCAATTTCCGCGCCTACAACGCCCGCGAGTCCGCGCTCCCCGTCGATCAACATCAACTCCTCGCGCTCAGCGCGCCCCGCCCACTCTACGTGGCCAGCGCGTCCGAGGATCTGCACGCCGATCCTAAAGGTGAATTCCTCGCCGCAAAATTCGCCGGGGCCGTTTACACGCTCTACGGCAAAAAAGGCCTCGGCGTGGCCACTCAACCGCCCGTCGACACGCCCGTCGGCAACACGATTGGTTATCACCTTCGCACCGGAAAACACGACATCAACGCCTACGATTGGGCCCAATATCTCGACTTCGCGGACCGCCATTTCGCTCGGCAACCGTAGGGCCGGCGCTCATCTGCCGCGGCGCTCATCGCCGCGCCGCACCTCACTCGCGTGACCGCTCAGGAGGTGCGGTTGAACGCATTCGATGATTGAATACAGCAACCGATCACTCGCGTACCGGTGTCGGTATCCGTATCCACGGTTTGATCGACCCATCGCGTTGCCGCGCGGCGTTCTTCGAGGCTTGTTGCAGGATCGGATGCCGCGCCATCGCCGGCATCGCCCGCCTCGCGACCTGTTCGGGTTCCCTGCGGTCGTGCCTGTGCGCCAGACTTCTTTCGTGCCGAGTGCCTCGGCGACACGCCTCCGTGTTCTTCGATCAGGTTATCGTCACCGTTTCCCGAATATTTCGTTTCTTATGGATCGCTCATGCCCATGCAGGGCGGGCGCTCCGGGGCGGGCATCTCGCGCCTCGGCAAGCGGGCATTTTGTTCGGTCGTTGCCGAACCCATCGGCGGGACCGCCCGTACCCCTTCAAGCACGGACTTCACGTCCCGTTACACCGGACCTCAACCGTGCGCGTGGTCTTCGGGATTGCTCGTCCGCCCTCTTCCGCGTGGAGTCTCCGGTCTCTGCGTTGCCTTTTCCTATGATCACCACCCCGTTCACTCGTCGCCAATTTCTCACTGCTACCACCGCCGGCCTCGCCGTGGGTCTGCTCCCGCGCAACAGCATCGCCGCGACCAAGCCGACGGAGACCCCTCGCTGGCCCATCGGATGTTTCAACCGTCCGTGGACCAAATGGTCCTTCGACGACACCCTCGATGCGATCAAAGCCGCCGGTTACACGCACACCGGACTCCTCACCCCGACGAAGGACGACGTCTTCACCAGCGCCAACGCCACGCCCGCATACCTCGCCGCCCTCAAGGCCAAGATCGCAGCCCGCGGCCTCAAGGTAAACATGACCGCCCTCCGCGTGAAGACCGCCCTGCCCCTCGCCGAGGCCCTCGCCGACACTCGTGCGCAAATCGCCAACGGCCACACCATGGGCGTGGAGTTCGCCCTCACATTTGGCGAAGATAAACCCGAGCGCTACGCCCACTATTTCAAGATCATGGCCGACGCCGCCGCCTTCGCCCAAGAACGCGGCATCAAGCTCGTCATGAAACCCCACGGCGGCGGCAGCGGCTCCTCCGCGGAAATCGTCGCTGCGATCAAACAGGTCGGCCACGCCAATTTCAAAATCTGGTATGACGCCGGTAACATCGTCTATTACACGGGCAAAGATCCTGTCGCCGAACTCGAGCCGATCCTCCCGCACGTCACCGGGTTTTGCGCCAAAGACTGCTCGGTTGAGCCGGGAGCCGACGGGAAAACCAAACCCGACGTGATGATCCAATTCGGCACGGGCAAAGTGGATTTCGCCGCCGTCTTCAAAAAAATGAAATCCGGCGGCTTCAACGGCCCCATTATGGTCGAAGGCTGTAAGATCGGCGCGACCGCCGCCGAGACCACAGCCAACGCCCGCGCCAACCGCACGTTCCTCGAAAAAGTCCTCGCGACAGTCTGATCCCACTTCCGAAGTGGGACTTCCGATGCGGACCGCGTTGCCCCAATGGGCTACGTGCCGCATGCTCGGGCACCCGCCGGGCCTTCGCATTCAGCTCTCGCCGCGCAGAAACTCCACATCGAGCGCGCACGTCGCGCGCTTCCCGCTCTCGGCCACCAACTCCACCCCGGCCGCGCCGCCCGCAGCACCCTTCACCGCGCGAATCTCCGCGACATGATCAAAGCCCTTCGGCACAGCGGCGACCGCCATGATGTAATTCACCGTCGTCGGTTTCTTCGGATTCAACCGCACCGTCGTCGGCAGTCGCGCAGCGCTCAGCGCGTTCGGCTTCACCGACTCGGCCAGTCCGAGGTGGAAACAACCCGTCACTTCCTCGATCCCCATCACCGCCGAATGCCGGCCGTTCCACGGCGCGTAGTGCCTCCCGCTATTCGACATCCACAGAATCGTGTGTCGCAAGACCCGCGGATCACGCAGCGCAAACCACACCGTGCCCTCCGCGGCCCGCACCACCGCCGACCACGCAAACGGCAACGTCGCGTCCGCCGTCATCATCACGAGATCGTCGTAACCCTTGCGCGCCGGATAGCTGCTCAGATCGGTCACGCCCCCCGTCGCCAGCGCCACCTTTTTGAGCGAGCGAAACATCGCACCCGGCTTCAACGCCGAATACCCGAAATTCTCCGGCTGTTCAAAACGCATCGGCAACACTTGCCCGCGCACAAACCGACTCGTACTCACCGCCCCGCTCCCCGGCACCTCGGGAAATTTCAACATCGCATGGTGCCCCAGACTAATCGGTCCGCTCATACCCGATAACACGTGCCGCGAATAAACCGCCGTGTGCCCCGCGACCAGCGAGAGAAATTTATCCACGCGCCCCTTGCGCACCGTCGTCGCCAAACTCGCGTGCAGCGTCACCCGCGAGTCGGATTTCTCGAACGCATCCAACGACCAGTTCGCATTCGCCGTCTCCCCATGCGGCGGATGCCGCTCACCGCGCCACGGCGTCCCGTTGCCACCAAACGGCGCGCAGAAAAAATCTCCGCGCAGCGCGTGCAACAACGGCGGCAAGCCCGGTCCGAGCGTCTCCTCGGCCCATGGCGCCACCGAATAAGGCGACACCGTTTTTTCCCCCAACCGAAACACCACCGGCGCGAGATGCCCGCCGACCTGCGTTAGGTTCGCGGAGACGTGACTCGACTCAAACGACCAAGACGGCTGGCCAAGGACCGTGCGTAACAAGGGAGGGCTCATGATTCCGCGAGCAAACTCCACTCCCTCACTCCAAAGCAAGCCCACAGCACGGGGACCTACTTCACGGCCTCCAAATATCCACACAGCGTCTGGAGGTTCGCGATGAATGCGCTCGTAGTGATTTGCGGCGCCGGGCTGCGACGGCTGGCCGACGCCAGCCAGCGGCCTTGCGCGTCGAGCGCCGCGATCACCTCGCGCACGCGCGGCTCGAGCGCTTTTGCGCGCGCGGCTTTGCCCTTCGGAGATGTGGCGGCGTCCTCGGCGGCTTTGCGCTTCGCCAGGACCGCCGTGCGGCCGATGGCCTTGACCTCGTCATAATAGGCAAAAATTCCCGGCATCCCATAGGTGCTCTTCCACGAGTAGCCGGTCTGCCGCTCGGGCGTGAGCTCCTCGACGGTGTAGTGAACTTTCCCGTCGCGGTCGCCGTAGATGGGTTTGTTGGTGCCGATCTCATACAGGCGCGCCCAGAGGCCCGGCGCGATTTCGGAGCGCTTGAACCACGCGATGGCGCGCGGCAACGGTTCCAGATATTTCGCGTCGCCGGTCTCAAGATAAAGATCGATAAGCAGGCGCATCGCGCCGCCGCTTTCGTTGGAGCATACGCTCGGCGGCTCAAACGCGCGCGCCCAGGCGGGCTCAAGCTGCGGGTTGTATTGCTGCGCCCAAGTGGGCTGGGGCTCGGGGAGCTGGGCCAGCAGAAGAAAATTTCCGCCCTTGAGCGCGGCGGCGCGAAACTCGGGGCGGCCGAGGCGCTTCGCGGCGTCGAGGAGCGTCATCACGCAGTCGCGCTGCGTGTTGTCGTTGAGCGTGTAGTAGCCGTTGTAGTTGTGCTTCGAATATTCCCGCGGGTAATCCTGCGGGAATCGCGCCGCCTGCACGGGATACTCGCGCGGATCCACCGGCGTGCCGGTCCAGCGCTGCGGCCAGCCGCCGTTGGGGCGTTGGGCGGCGAGGAGTTTCGTGAGGGCATAGTCGAGCGCCGTGCGGATGCGCATGTCGCGCGGCTCGCTCGCCCCCTTGCTGGCATCGGCCACGGCGAGGAGAAAGCGGATGGCACTCTGGGTGTTGTCATCGTCGAAGGTCGTCGTGTTTTTCCGCTTGGCCGCATCGTCCACGGAAATTTTCCCTGCGTCGGTGCGGCGATACCAGCCGGTACTGAGCTTCGGATCGAAGTCCACGAGGTAATCCCACCCGCCCGACTCCAGCTGCCCCACCGCGAGCGCGTCCGCCGCCGCTTGCGCCGCATCGAGGTAGCGCGCGTCACCAGTTACCTCATACGCGCGCAACCACGCCATGCCCATCGACGGCGTGCCCGGCGGCTGCACCCAAATTTGCGTGGGCGTAGCGATGCTCTCGCCGGCGCGCTCCTTCAGGTCTGGCGAGTAACGCCACAAGTAGCCGCCCTCCGTCGCGATCGAACGCATGAACATCGTGGCCTTTTCCATCGTCGCCCGCGCCTCGGTTGCGAGAGGCTCCGCGGCCCGCAACGGGCCACTCACCAGCGCCACCCACAACGCCAGCCAAACCGGGGTCAGTTTTTTCATAGTGGCGGCAGCCTTATTTTGCATCGCCCGAAAGCAACCATTCGTCACGCTCCCTCGTCCTTTCCCGTCCCTGCCTCTACCCACATGAAACTACGCACGCTCCTCCTCGCCGCGCTCTGCGCGTTCGCCCCCGCCGCCTCCGCCCAAGACTGGGCCAAGCCCCGCCTCGAAAAAACCACCCGCCACTACGAATACGTCAAGGTTACCCATAACCAACGCATCGTCACCGCCTTCGTCACCTACCCCGAGGTGAAAACTAAAGCCACCGCCGTCATCGTCATTCACGACAATCAGGGCCTCACCGACTGGGCGCGCGGCATGACCGACCAGCTCGCCGAGGCCGGCTACATCGCCATCGCCCCCGACCTCCTCTCCGGCATGGCTCCCAACGGCGGCGGCACCGCCGAATTCGCCGGCAATCGCGACAGCGTCGGCAAGGCCTTTAGCGAACTCGGCGGCGCGAAAGCCAACCAAGTCACCGCCGACCTCGAAGCGATCTACGCCTACGCTGCCAAGCTTCCCGCGTGTAACGGCAAGGTCGTCGTCGGCGGTTTCTGCTGGGGCGGCACCCAAACCTTCCGCTTCGCCACGAACAATCAGAACGTCAAAGCGGCCTTCGTATTCTACGGCAGCCCGCCCAACGACGAGGACCTCGCGAAAATCACCAGCCCAGTCTACGGTTTCTACGGCAGCAACGACGCTCGCATCAACACCACGATCCCAAAAACCATCGAGCTCATGAAAACGGCGGGCAAACCCTTTGATCCCGTCACCTACGAAGGCGCCGGCCACGGCTTCATGAAATCCGGCGAAGATCCCGCCGGCAGCCCCGAAAACAAAAAAGCCCGCGAAGGCGCCTGGATCCGCCTCAAAGCAATCCTCGCCAAACTCTGATCGCAGTAGGGCGGAGCACGTCGTCTCGTCGCAGCCCGGCGCAGGCGCATGACCCGCCCTTTTTTGCGCCCGCGTGTCCACGATCCGGATTCACCGATCAGCCAAATTTTCCGAGATCGATAAATCAACGAAGATGAGCGGTTCAACGCCTGCCTCTTTCCGTTTCATCCGCCCCTTCTGTGGTTAAAAATCTTTCTTCCATGCGCTCTCCCACTGCCCTCGCCCTCGCCCTCGCTTTCGCTCTCACGTTCACGGCCGGTGCCCAAACCGCACCCGTCCCGAAAAAAATCCCCGCCCATGGCATCTCGCTCACCGACGCCGACCGCGCCGAGCTGACTGCCGGCACCACCGCCCTCCGCACCGAGATCGATGCCCTCGCCCGGGAGGGGACCGTATCCGTCACCGCACTTCTCCCGGACGTCGAAATTTTTCACAAAGCCGTCGCGTGGTCCCTCGCCGACGACACGTTTTATTCCCCCAAAGAAATCGCCTTCGCGAAACACCTCCTCGCCGAAGGTCGCGAGCGCGCCGAGCAACTCCGCGCTCGCAAATCCCCTTGGCTCGGAGCCCGCGGTCTCATCGTCCGCGGCTACCGGTCAAAACTCGATGGCTCCGTCCAGCCCTACGGCCTCGTCATCCCCGCCGACCTCGATCTCTCAAAACCCGCGCCCGCGATGGTCTGGCTCCTCGGTCGCGGCGAAAAACGCACCGAGCTCGCCTTCCTCTCCGAGCGCGAAGCCGGCCCGCCCCAGCTCACGCCCACAGGCGTCATCACGCTCGTCCCCTACGGTCGCTTCTGCAACGCGACCAAATTCGCCGGCGAAGTCGACGTCATGGAAGCCCTCGCCGCCGTCCGCGCCCACTACTCCATCGACCCACTCCGTATCGCCGTCGCCGGTTTCTCGATGGGCGGCGGGAGCACATGGCACCTCGCGACGCATTTCCCTGGCCTCTGGTGCGCCGCTTCGCCCGGTGCGGGTTTCGCCGAGACACCCCTCTTCACCAAAGCCAACGCTCCCGGCAAAGAAGTCCGCCCCGCTTGGGAACAACTCCTCTGGCGTCACTACGAAGCCACCGGCATTTCCCAAAATCTCTTCAACGTCCCTACCCTCGCTTACGCCGGAGAAATCGACGGCCAGAAAGAAGCCTCCGATCTCATGGAAGCCGCGATGGCCACCGCCGGTCTGAAGCTCGAACGCTTCATCGGCCCGCAAACCGCCCACAAATACCACGACGCCACCAAGGCCGAACTCACCACTCGTTTCGAAGCCCTCATCGCGAAGGGTCGCGACGCCGTGCCCAGCGAAATCCGTTTCAGCACCTACACGCTGCGTTACCCAGAATCTTCGTGGGTCCGCATCGAGGGCCTAGAGAAACATTGGGAGCGCGCCGATGTCCGCGCCAGCCGCGCCCAGGGTTCCAGCGTCACCATCGAAACAAAAAATGTCAGCGAACTCCAGGTCATGGCTTCCGTTGGCCGCATCGCCATCGATGGCCAGGAGCTGAGTGACACCGCCACGCGCGTGGGCCGGCGCCTCAAAAAAACCGCAGGTAAATGGGCCTTCGCTTCCACCGCCGCTCCCGCCGCCGACCTCCGAAAATCCCCCGGTCTCACCGGCCCCATCGACGACGCCTTCATGGACGCCTTCACCTTCGTCCGCCCCTCCGGCAAACCCCTCAGCCCCGAGCTCGGCACCTGGGTCGAAAGCGAACTCACCGCCGCCCGCCACCTCTGGCGCGACGTCTTCCGCGGCGACACCCCCGTCGTCGCCGACACCGCACTTACCGACGCCGACATCGCCACCAAAAACCTGATACTCTGGGGCGACCCCACCTCCAACCGCGTCCTCGCAAAGCTCCTCGCCACCGGAAAACTCCCGCTCACGTGGGACGCAAAAACCCTCACGTTCCGAGGAAAAACGTACGACGCCGCGCGCCACGCCCCGATTTTGATCTTCCCGAATCCACTCAATCCGTCGCGCTACGTCGTCCTCAACAGCGGCCTCGATTTCCGCGCCGACGGCTACACCAACAACGCTCTCCAAACCCCCAAGCTCCCCGACTGGGCCATCGTCGACCTCCGCACGCCCCCCGGCCCCCGTTGGCCCGGCACCGTCGTCGACGCCGGCTTCTTCAACGAGGAGTGGAAATAAAGTACGGCGCGATCTCCCCGCCTCACGCTTGGCCAACGCTGAATCCTCCACTCTCAACGCCCACGTCCCGTCTCTCCTCTCCTTAAACGTTCAGCGTTAAACGTTGCGCGTTCGCCGCCCTCACCATGCACCCCCGACTCCCGCTCCTCTTCCTCGCTTCCGCTCTCCTCGCCGCCCACAGCCCGCTGACGGCCGCGAGCCTCCGCACCATCGCCGGCACCGGCGTCAAAGGCTTTTCCGGCGACGGCGGTCCCGCCAACGCTGCGCAAATCAACAACCCCTTCGGCGTTGTCCGCGGCCCCGACGGCAATCTCTGGTTCTGCGAATACGGCGGCCAACGCATCCGCACGATTTCCTCCTCCGGCACCATCCGCACCGTCGCCGGTAATGGCCAAACCGGATACAGCGGCGATGGCGGCCCCGCCCTCGCCGCGTCCTTGAATCTCCCGCACGAGATCCGTTTCGACCGCGCTGGCGACCTCTATATCGTGGACATGCAAAATCACGCCGTCCGCAAAGTCGTCCTCTCCACCGGCCTCATCACCACGATCGTCGGCACCGGCAAACCCGGCTACTCCGGAGACGGCGGCCCCGCCACCGCCGCCCAGCTCAACCAGCCGCACAGCATCCAATTCGACTCCGCTGGCGATCTCTACATCTGCGACATCCGCAACAACGTGATCCGCAGAGTCACCACCCAGACCGGCGTCATCACCACCTTCGCCGGCACCGGCAAAACCGGCGATACTCCCGATCATTCACCCATCGTCGGCACACCGCTCCGCGGCCCGCGCACGCTCGACTTCGATTCCGCCGGGAACCTCTGGCTCGCCACCCGCGAAGGCAATCAAGTCTTCCGCTTCGACCTCACCGCCGGCCGCATTTACCACGTCGCCGGCACCGGCAAAAAAGGCTTCACCGGCGACCACGGCCCCGCGCTCGCCGCCACGCTCGCCGGCCCGAAAGGTCTCACCGTCGGTCGCGACGGCCGCGTCTACCTCGTGGACACCGAAAACCACGCCATCCGCGTCATCGATCCGAAGACCCATCTTATCAGCACCGTCGTTGGCATGGGCACACTCGCCGACGGCCCCGACGGCGACAGTCCCCTCACCGCCGGCCTCGCTCGCCCCCACGGCATTTGGGTCGACCCCGATGGCACCGTCTTTATCGGCGACTCCGAAAACCATCGCCTCCGCGCCTTGAAATAAACCAAACCTTTAAACCGCTAATCCCAAACCAACTTCTCCCCGCCCGTGCCTTGATTCACCGATCAGGTGAATCATCCGAGATCGAAAAATCACGAAGATGAGCGGTTCACCTCCTGCCTTTATCTGTCTCATCCGTGCCATCCGTGGTCAAAAATTCCGCCAAGTCTTTGAAACCCTAATCGTCACTCATTCTCGCTAATGTCAGCCCCACCTTACTACCCGCCGCCCGCGTCTTGATTCACCGATCAGGTGAATCTTCCGAGATCGAAAAATCAGCGAAGATGAGCGGTTCACTTCCTGCCTTTATCCGTCTCATCCGTGCCATCCGTGGTCAAAAATTCCGCCAAGTCTTTGAAACCCTAATCGTCACTCATTCTCGCTAATCTCAGCCCCACCTTACTACCCGCCGCCCGCGTCTTGATTCACCGATCAGGTGAATCTTCCGAGATCGAAAAATCAGCCAAGATCAGCGGTTAAAACCTCCTTCCCCATGCGCCTCCCCGCCGTCCTCCCTTTCCCGCTCACGTTCCTTTTCACTCTCACGCTCACTCTCCCTTTCACTGCTCACGCCCAAACACCCCCACCCCCCGCGCAACGCCTCCCGCCCGCCGGCATCGCCATCCCCGCCGCCGCCCGCACTGAACTCACCGCCGCCACCGACTTATTCGGCGCCGATATTTCAGCCCTCCGCTCAGAGCTCACCACCGCGCGCAAGACCACCCTCCTCGCCCTTCTCCCCGACGTCGAAATCTTCCACAAAGCCGTCGACTGGGCCCTTCGCTACGATGAGTTCTTCGACCTCAAACAGCTCGACACCGCGCGCCACCTCCTCGCCGTCGGCCGCGAACGCGCCGCTGCTCTCCGCGCCGGCAAAACCCCGTGGCTCGAAGCGACCGGCACCATCATCCGCGGTTACCGGTCCACACTCGACGACTCCGTCCAACCCTACGGCCTCGTCGTCCCCGCCGATTGGCGACGCACCACGCCCGGCCGACTCCAAGTCTGGCTCCTCGGCCGCAGCGAAAAACGCACCGAACTCGCCTTCCTCGCCGAGCGCGAAGCCAAGGCCCCCGAGATCGTCCCCGCCCGCACCCTCGTCCTGATCCCCTACGGCCGCTTCTGCAACGCCACGAAGTTTGCCGGCGAAGTCGACGTGTTCGAAGCCATGGACGCCGTGCGCCGCGAACACGCCATCGACCCCGCGCGCATCAGCGTCGCCGGCTTCTCGATGGGCGGCGCGAGCACCTGGCACCTCGCCACGCACCACCCGGGCCTCTGGAGTTCCGCGTCGCCCGGCGCCGGCTTCGCCGAGGTCGCCAATTACCAGCGCGCCTACCTAGCCAAGGAGCCGCCCACGTGGTGGGAGCAGAAACTTTGGAACTGGTATAACGCCACCAGCTACGCCGGAAATCTCTTCAACGTCCCCACCATCGCCTACAGCGGCGAACTCGACCCACAAAAAGCATCCGCCGATCTCATGGAGCAAGCGATGGCCGCCGAGGGCCTGAAGCTCGAGCGCCTCATCGGCCCGAAGACCGAACACAAATACGAGCCCGCGACTAAAAAAGAACTCATCACCCGCCTCGAAAAACTCGCCGACACCGGCCGCGACGACACTCCCCGTGAAATTCGCTTCACCACCTACACGCTTCGCTACGCCGATGCCGCGTGGGTGAGAATCGTCGGCCTTGCCCGCCACTGGGAACGCGCCGACCTTACCGCGCTTCACACCGGCTACGGCACCGCCACCGTCACCACAAAAAACGTCACCGCCCTCAGCGTCACACTCCCTCGTCTCCGCACCGTCACGCTCGATGGCCAGGCGCTTACTGTTCCCGCTTCGTCTCCCTCGCCCCTTCCGTCCCATTTTTCCCGCGACAACGCCGGCCAGTGGTCCCTGCGCTCCGCAGCCGACACGAACCTCCGGAAAATTTCCGGCCTCACCGGCCCCATCGACGACGCCTTCATGGAGCCCTTCGTCTTCGTGCGTCCCACCGGCCAGCCACTCAACGCCCGCCTCGGCGCGTGGACGACCGCCGAACTCGCCCACGCCACCAAGATGTGGCGCGACATCTTTCGCGGCGACGCACCGGTGAAAGACGACACCACGCTCACCGACGCCGACATCGCCGCAAAAAATCTCATCCTCTGGGGCGACCCCACCTCCAACCGCATCCTCACGCGCCTCCTCGCCACCGGAAAACTCCCGCTCACGTGGGACGGCCAATCTCTCACCGTCCGCGGCCAAACCTACGCCGCCGCCCACCACGCCCCGATCTTGATCTTCCCCAATCCGCTCAACCCCGCCCGCTACGTCGTGCTCAACAGCGGCATAGATTTCCGCGAACACGCCTACGGCTCCAATTCCCTGCAGCTGCCCAAGCTCCCCGACTACGCCATCATCGATCTCCGCGAACCTGCCGGCCCCCGCTGGCCCGGCAAAATCGCCACCGCCGGCTTCTTCGACGAAGCGTGGAAGTAAAATAGGGCGAGGTCTCCGACCCGCCCTGATTGGCCCACGGGACACGCAGAACACACGGAAGAAATCCATCGAAGACAGGGTTTGGTTTCCGTGTATTCCGTGTCTTCCGTGGGCACCTCCTCTCACCATGCTCGACCTCACCCTCACACCCTCCACCGACCCCACGTCCGTCTATCGCTACCGCGATGGCCTCTACGCGGCCGATCTTCTCACCGCTGCGATCACCGAGTTCGACCTCTTCACTTGGCTCGCTGCGCATCCCTCCGACCTCGCCACGCTCTGCCGCCACTTCGGTATCACCGAGCGCCCGACCGACGTCATGCTCACGCTCTTCGTTGCGAATAATTTCATCCGCCGCACCGACGCCTCCGCTTCAGCGGTCTTCCACGTCAACACGATCGCCCGCGAATACCTCGTGAGCACCTCCCCGTTTTTTCTCGGCCCCTACTACGTCTCGACGAAAGAGCGGCCCGTGGTGAAAGACTTCATCACGATCCTCCGCACCGATAAACCCGCGAACTGGGCGAGCTACAAAAACGAAAAGACCTGGACCGAAGCGATGCTCACCGATGAGTTCGCGACCACGTTCACCGCCGCGATGGATTGCCGCGGTTTCACGCTCGGCCCTGCGCTCGCAAAAAAAATCCCCGCCGCTGGCCGCACGCGCCTCCTCGATATCGCCGGCGGCTCTGGCATCTACGCCTGCACGCTTACCGCGCATCATCCACACCTCACAGCCACCGTCTTCGAACGCCCGCCCGTCGATGGTATCGCGCGTCGCATGATCGAAAAACGCGGCTACACCGACCGCGTCTCTGTCGTCGCCGGCGACATGTTCACCGAACCGCTCCCCCGCGACCACGACATCCACCTGTTTTCAAATGTCCTCCACGACTGGGACGTCGCCAAAGTCCGCCCGCTCCTCGCCGCCTCCTACGCTGCGCTCCCCCCCGGCGGCCTGCTCGTGATCCACGACGCCCACCTCAACGCCGAGAAAACCGGCCCCCTCCCCGTCGCCGTCTACTCCGCCCTCCTGATGAGTGTCACGGAAGGCAAATGTTACGCGACCTCCGAGATGGAAACGCTCCTCACCGCAGCCGGCTTCCGCGACTTCACCTTCGCCGAAACCGCCGCCGACCGGAGTGTGCTGACGGCACTCAAGCCGCTACGCTTCTGACACCGCCGTAAGATCACGGTCGCCTCGGGAACCGGCCCTTGAGCACATCGTCGCAACCGGACGCCCGCTTCGATTAGACTGTTTCGGAGCCTGTCGCTGAGTGCGCCGGGCACACGTTCCGAGCCTTGCAGGGGGCGACAACCAAGCGGCCGAATGCCTGCAACGAGAGCTACCTCAATCCCTCCGTGCCTCCGCGTTCTCCGCGCTCTCCGCGTTTCAAAACCGTTTTCCCCGCCATCTCCGTTTTCGCAGCTGCTATGGTTTTTGTGGCCATCCCCGCTCCGCCATCCCGAAATCACCAACGGCGTCAGCCGCTGGTTGCTGTGGCAGTCGCCGCGTTGCTCGACACAATTCACCCAAATCCGGCGACGCTTCAATCGCCCGCCCGTTCGCACAACTGCCGTGATGCGCGTCTAAAACGCCGGCGCGTGCTGGCTAAGAAAATCCACCGGAGCAATCCCCGGCACCGGGGATCGCGCAAAGTCCGCGACATTGCGCGTGACCACCAACGTCGAGCCGCTAACCGCTGCGACCGCCGCCACGGCGGCATCCTCGAAATCGCCCATCGCCAACAATCGTGCTCGCTGCCAGCCCGCCGCATCGAGGTTGCCGATTTGAAAATGCCGCAGGACGCGATCCATCGCGGCCTCCGCATCGGCTTTCGTGGCGTGCTTTCGCACGAGATAGTAGAGCGTCGTCAAGCCGTGAGCCGGACACACCCCGGTGAGCTTTCCTTCTGAGACGAGACTCACCACTTGCGCCGACGCGGCGTAGTGCGGCTGACGTTGCTGGAAAACGTCCAGCAACACATTGATGTCCACCGTGACCGTCACGCGTGCTTCGTTTCGAGGTAAGCGCGGTGCGCGTCCTCACTGGCTACACTTGCCGCGATGATGCCGCTGGCCGCCTTCACCTCGGGATGCACGGGCTTTTGCAGCTGCTCGCGCAAACTGCGCGCCTGCCGAGCCAGCAACGCTTCCGCCGAGATCCCCTGCGTCTCCGAGTAAGCCCGAAGAAATGCGAGATCCTCCTCGGGCATTGGAATAGTCAACGTGGCCATGCGGGGAACATGCTACGCGCCCAAGAAAGTGCCAAGCCCACAAGTACCCGGCTTCACAAGCCGCTAAGCATGGCAACCCACAGCAGCCAATCCCAGATCAAGACAGCCCGAAACGGGATCAGCCTCTACCGCCCGACTTAAAGTCAGCCTGCCTGACCGTGAGCAAAACGGTCGGGCCCGAGTTCGATGGCCTTTCACGTCTGCCCGAAGGTTCATTATGAATCCCGCCCGGCCCCCGTTCCTTGCCGCATCCTCTGCCGCGCTCCCGCCCAGCGGCCTGCTCGTGATCCACGACGCCCACCTCAACGCCGACAAAACTGGCCCCCTCCCCGTCGCCGCCTACTCCGCGCTCCTGATGAGCGTGACCGAGGGTAAATGCTACGCGACCTCCGAAATAAATTT
>Ga0114978_10001764_pt1 | contig 18141 bp, 20 predicted proteins | sample S_140212_EF_Meta_FD_87027 | JGI IMG/M metagenome (GOLD analysis project Ga0114978, IMG submission 87027) | Freshwater microbial communities from Lake Simoncouche, Canada to study carbon cycling - S_140212_EF_MetaG | ecosystem: Environmental > Aquatic > Freshwater > Lake | place: Lake... | reverse complement strand
CGACAGGTTATCTGACATTGCTTCAGCTAGAGTTGGATTGTTACCCCATACAAGTTTGGGGTTCTGTGCCCAGTGGTGAAGGAATCCTCCTTTGAGCGGGGCTTGGGTGACTGGTTCAGGAGCCGGAGGGGCGACTGGTTCTGGAGACGGCGGTGGAGCAGGAGTAGGTTCCGGTAGAGGTTCTGGAGACGGCGGTGGAGGAGGAGTGGGCTCGGGCATTCCAGGTATGGTCTTTGGAATTGTTACGGGTAGCTGGGTCGGCATAGTAGGAAGAGGTGGTATTGCTTTGGCTGCTTTCTTCGTTTCATCGATAAGCGTATCAAATCCCTTCTTGGCTTCGGAGGACAAAGCTACTGCACTATCGCGGATTGCACTAAATGCAGTGGTGATATCATTAACAATCTTGATTCGCTTCTGATTCATACGGCCAGCCATGCGATTGATTTCAAAGAAGTTGTCAGCCAAAAGGTCACCAACGGGCTGTGGGATAACGCGCAGATATGCCTCAACGGCTGCCGCGAAGTCCTGGCGACTAAAGCAGATGATTGCAATAATTGGCCACACAATCATGCCAAAGATGGATGCCATCACCATTCCGACCAAACTGGAATAGGGAATCGGCAAAAGGCCAAGAGTAGGAGGGATCAGCTTCTGGACCGACTTGATCAGAGTCTTTGAAGCAGCCAGTACTACATCCAAGGAAGCACCGAGAATGCCTCCAAGCACAGGTGTCTTCTCAAGATAGCTAATGAAAAATACAACCATAAAGACTACCTCGAGCATTCCACGTGCATACGGACTTGTCACTACATTCAAAAACCAGCGCAACTGTGGTCCAAGATAGTCTGTCTCATCTACTTCAACTTTAATTGGAATATCTGGAAAAAGACCTCCACGCTGTGGGGCCTTTTTGAATGATTGTAGTTTGTCAAGATATCCAGGTGACTTCCTCAGTCCACTCAAGAGGAGATCCATCCTCTCTGCGAAATCTGCAGGAAGAGGGACATTATGTTTTTGGAGGAGTTCGTCCAACTTCATTATGGTTTCATGCGATTAAAACTTCCAACGCTTATCACACTCAAGGCATGTGACGAATGTAGTCATTGGCTCATCAGCCGACCTCGTCTGCATCTGGTAGTAGTCACACTTTGTCTTGCGCTTGCAGGCAGAGCAGTGCATGAAGATAGAAGCTGTAGACCGCTTGGAGTACATCGCCTTATCGCGCTCAATTGTCTTTTCAATGATATCACGCCATCGCTTTGGATTCAGATCAACAGCAGTTGAATCAGCAAACTCCGTAGCTGTCATACTCCCCGACAAGTGTTTGTACCGATAGAGCTGAATTGCACGGCTACGATACATGTTGAGGAATACAGGGTTCTTCCAATCGATATCAACTAGCCACCTCTGTGCATCGTGAACACATCGGTTCAAGATAGCTGGCTCAATGTCCTCATTTTCAAACTTAGACTGGACGAGTGTTCGCATCGGATGATCAACAAATACATTAGACGCCTGAATCGTATGAACGGGTGCATGCGATCTGTTGTCATCCTCGTCGTCGTTGTCATCCTCATCTTCGTCAGGTTGGTCAGGTTGACCTAGTTCGTCGTCATCCTGTTCTATTGACTCAGTCTCGCTCTCGTCTTCCTTGAATGTACATGAGTTGTAGAACTCATCATACTCTGCAGAACGCAGATCCAGATAATTAGCAGCATGGCGATCATAGTCGTCTGGATTGACGTTTGCTGACTTCAAGATCGCGATCGTTCCCGAGAAGGCATCGTCGTTAAACGGTGGGGGGAGGATATGTTGATTGGTTGTTTCATCTTCTGCGTCAGATGGGATTGCAAATACTGCGAATGCACTCTCTTCTTGAACAAGCTTCCCTTGAAACTGAAGAGATGCCTGCTTGAGCTTCTTACGAAGCCACTCAAGGACATTTGCGGTCTTAGAGGGGATAACGACTTCACTGAGAGTTCCTTGAACAGAAACAAGAGTTGCTACAACCATTGTGTCTGTGTAAGAGTCTTAGGGTGATTGATTCCGTTTTGTTTAAATGTTCCTACGTCCAGTCTTGCGTCTTCCTGCCTTCTTGCCCTCTTTACGAAGAGCCAGTTTCTCTGCACGAGTACGTTTGGGTGCTCCAATTGATGATAGTTCTTGCGCTGTCATACTCCTATCATCTTCTCCGCGTGCTGCCCGCATCCTTTGTAAGCTGTTTGTGAATGCATCCGCCGTCCTTATTTTCGCGCCCGTTGAATTTGTGAATCCTGTATCTGGGTTTACGGATCGTGCACGTGCGAGTGATCGATCTAAACCTGTACTAGTTGTCAGGTTATCAAGTTCATTGCCTTCTGGCAGGGGCGGTGCTAACGTAGGCTCCGGCGTTTTCGGGCGTGTTGGGGTCCGGTCAACTGCAAGGTCAAAGTCGGCGGCGGCTTCTCGTGCTTGGGATGCCCTCCTAGAAAGACGACTAGCTACACTAGCTACAGAAGCTAAGCTTCTATTTGATTCGCTAGGAGTTGGCAGAGGTGAATCATCATCCTTCGTATCTTCGGCCAATAAGGCATTCCTCTGTGCCCTAGCATCTGCGTTCACTGTCATAGCTCTACGGGTTGGAATGATGGGCTCGTTTGCAGCAGGAAGGGGTCCATTATCTGCATTCGTATTCCTGAGAGAAACGCCGTTACGCCAAAGACCATGTGTTCCAGGCGGCGGTGGTGGCGGAACCGTTGGTGTTCGTCGACGCCCATCAAGATCATCCATCTCCTTTTCCTCTTCGGCGCTCAATGTCGGTGGCGCAACAAAGGGTTGATCTAATGATGCAAAGTCCCGTGCTTCCTGTTCTGTTGGGAGAGGTGAAACTTCTTCAGGGGTGGGGCGTTGAGGACTAGGTGTTGTCGTTCCGTTTCGCCCAATCCTTGATCGGAGATGGGGAGGCACTAAGCTCGGTACTGTGACAGCCTCATTCGGCTCGGGCAGTGGTGAATTGCCTTCAAAAGGAGGGAGTTGACGAAGAGGCCTTCTCACAGTTGTGTTTCGCCCAGTCCTTGGTCGGAGATGAGGAGGTAAGGTAGGTACCGTGATTGACTCAGTAGGCTCGGGAAGAGGTGAATCACCTTCACTAGGAGGCGTTCTCGCAGTTGTGTTTCGCCCAATCCTTGATCGGAGATGGGGAGGCACTAAGCTCGGTACCGTAATAGCCTCATTGGGCTCGGGTAGTGGTGAATTGCCTTCCAAAGGTGGGACTTGACGAAGAGGCCTCCTCACAGTTGTGTTTCGCCCAGTCCTTGGTCGGAGATGAGGAGGCAACCTAGGTACTGTGATTGTCTCATTCGGATCGGGCAGTGGCGGCGCAATATCTGGAGTTACAGGTTCATTGCCTTCAGGAAGAGGCGATCCAGAATCGCGACTAGCATTCCTTCTAGTAAGATTCTTCTTTTCGGCCGGAACCCTATCTGTCCACATTGGGTTATTTGTCATTACGATTTCCTCGGTCGGTTCTGGAAGAGGTGTATCATCAATAGGCGTCCTCTTGGCTGGGAATACCCCGGTCTTTCCAACACCGGCTGTGTTTGCGATTCCTGCACGCGCAGCGGCTCCAGCTTGTGCCATCTTCTGACCCAAGGACTCTCCAAGCTTTGCAAGAATCTTACCACCAGGTCCCATTCCGAACTTCAGTCCAAAGTAAATACCAATGACCACTGCAAGGCTGCCGATGATACCGAGAATTATCTTGAAAACTAATTCCAAAGTATTGTTTTCATTTTTCGCATTTGAAGCAAGCTGGGCTATAGGATCCTGAACCTTAGGTATAGCTGGGAGAGACATTTTGGGAGGCGCACAGTCCTTTGGAGGAGCACCCTTGTAGGCCACAGGTCCAATTCCATGAATAGCAAATGAAGGATTTGTATGAGGAAGGCGCTTGATCTGCGCCATGTAGGCTGGTGCAATCGATATGGGATTCTGCATCATGATAACTCGCTGTCCAGGAGGGACCGGATGCCACCCCATACGCATTCCGCAGCGATTAGCGGATACTACGCCCTGTTGGTACTGGGAGCTTGTCCATGTGAAATAGGGCGAAGATGCATCAAGAATCTTATCAAGAGTCCAGTCGCTTCCTGTCGGAATATTGGGATAAACCATAGGTAAGGGATTTCCACTTGCATCCTTGGGCGGTTCTAGAACAGTTGGAATTTGACTTGCGAATGCGCCAACAAACGTAGAACCACCTTGAATCATGTTGGCTGAAATGATGGGAATGAGAATAATAACCTTATTGAAAAAGAAGTTTCCAATTTGAATAACTGCATCGTGTTGAATATTTTCAATACGGATAGGTGATGGGCGATAGATTTCAATCACTGGATATGATTCAGCGACTCCATTAAATGTAACACTAAACGGCAAAGAAGGAAGTAGCCATGCCTTCGTTTCCATTGAGTATGTATCGGCGTTACCTGTAGCCCCTGCCCAAGCAGCTGAACGTAACTCCGCTGTTGCAGAAGACAGGTTACCATCTACACTCATCTCGCATGTAGAACACGCCTTTGAAGTGGAAACTTTGACTCCAGCTGTAATATCTCCGTCGTTTGGTTTGGGATCTGTACTTACAATGTAACGATTTTCTGGACATCCATTGTATGGATTCCACCAAGCAGTTGATCCTCCGCCTCCCATTGTTGTTATCCAACAAAACAAGTATCGTAAAGAAACAAGATGGCTTCAACTGATGTTCCGTGGTGGGGAGCCCTAATCCTAGCAATTCTGACGTGTATACTGTCAGTTGTGCTTACAATTTATCTGAAAGGCGGAAATAGACCTTCTCTTCCTGGAGGACCGACTAATTCTTTCTTTACCGATACCATCACGTACATTCCTCATATTCTGATTCTGTTCGGAGTGTTTGCGGATATTTTTACGATGAAGGGTGTGTATTCAATCCCAAGTCTCGTTGGTATTCTTGCAATGCCTGCTAGCAAGCTGATGAGCTACCTTTGGACTGGACTTAATACACTCGTAGTTGAAATTGTTGGTATGGTTGCAAAATGGTTTGGGACCACAGCCAATCCCGCTACAGTGGTGACTCCTATGTTTTCTGGAACCTCTACAACCGGAGCTACACCTGATATGAGAGAGCCGGCACAGACAGGCCAAGCTGGAGGAGCCATCAACAATTATGCTGGATGTACCATTCAGGGATTTGAGGGTATGGCTAGCCAGTATGCTCCTCAGACACTCGTTGTGACTGCTACGATCTTCGCATATTACATGCTCGATCTCCTTGTCAACCGTTCTGCAAGTGAAGCGTCTAGTTCAATTGTCGCGTTCATAGTGGTGTATGGAGCACAAGCATTCGTTACATCGTGTCAGGCCGGATATTGGCCACCGCTTACTGCACTCGCAGAGGGTTTCCTCTTCGGGGGCGGAGCGTTTGGAATTGTGAATGCGACAGCGCCTCAGCGTCTGCCGTCTTCTGTTCTTGGTGGAAAGGGTGGTGGGGGCGGAATGGGTGTTGGTGGAGTGGGCGGTGATGGAAGTGGTGCAGGAGCCGGTGGTGGAGGCGGAAATGCATCAAATGACCCTAACCTGGTAGATTTAGGGTCAAATACCCCTGCTTCTGCACAATCGTGTCCTGCTGGCTCAACATCAACCCCTCCGCCTGCAATGTCTAACACTTTCTAAGCACGAGCCTTTCGGATCAGAGTATAATAAATAATCATATTTGTCCCAGAGTGACGACCAACCTCCATATCATTCTTTGTAACAACCATCGTAGGAACGACAGAAACTCCAAACCTACGCGCAAAACCATTCGGATCATCATGTGTGTTCACAGACACCCATGATACATCGGAAAACTCCTCCTTCATATCCTCCACTGCAGGCTTGATGGTCTTACAAGGACCACATGTCGGCGACCAAAAATGATACACAACACTCATTCTATATGTATAGGATCGGTCTTTTCTAAACTCTTTCCATTCACGCAAGACCCGTCGTCTCCACAAGTAGGCTCCTTTCCGCACTAATCACCGGAGTCTTTGAAATCACCCTCCTAGTCAGTGTCACATCCCTCGCCTTACACAATTCAGTAAAAGCCTTGTACAGGTGTTTGTCAATCACATCCTTGTCCAGATCTTCAATATTCGCGCGAATCCAGTCCATAATCGTCTTCTGTTGAAGTGGGCCACCCATGATCTTCAGCGGGCAGCCAGGAAACAGCTCATCTGCAACAGGAATTATGACATTCTTGACTCCAGTTACGGCTTCATTGGCCATTCGGTCCACAACCGCATTCTGCTTGGAGAGGTCATCTGTACCACCTGTATGAGCCTTCACATGAACAAAGCGATGGCTCTTGAACTTGGAAAGCTTTCCAGTAATTCCCTTGATCAGATCCTGGTGCTGTACATCCTTTCCGGCAGCTGTCTTCCACCCTCGGTTAATCCATCCGGTGATCCAGGTAGTTAGACAGTTAATGCAGTATTCAGAATCCGAATAAATCACTAAATCGCAATCAAGCTGTCCCTTGTCCTCGAGTGTTGTGACTGCAAGAAGAATAGCAGAAAGCTCACCACGATTATTTGTCTGCTCCTCATTGTCAGGAACACGGTGGGAGCTTGACCATTCAGGATGTTCAGGAAACCAAACAGCATAACCAGCCTTGGCACCAGGCTTTCCATTGTTGGGACAAGAACCGTCAGTAAACACGCGCATACCTTCTACTTGTTTGCTGTTTCTAATTCCATTTCATATGACCGCGGGTTGGTCCATAGTTTCGTGTTCAGTTTCCCAACTATGACCGGAAGATGAACATACGCTGGAATTGTCTTGATAATACAACGACTGACAATGGCAGACTGAAGCGTGGGTTCCTCAATATGAAACCAAACACGGCATCGGAATGACCTTTGCTCTAGTGACCTTCGTAACATCTGTTGACACGCAAGACTCAAAAAATGAGCATGCCATACTAGGAGAACACGGATACGAACGTTCGCTTTGGGAGCAAACAAGACCCATTGTCCAAACCATTTGGCAAAATCATCCATTGAATTTGTCACTGCGGCATCTATTTCTTCAAATTCACAATGATGCTTATGAAGAGACTTGTACTCTTCCCATACTCGCTTTGTTTCACGATCATTCATTCGTTCATATAAAATTTGATGGGGAGGGGGGAAATCCATTACTCCTGCTTTCCACTGTTCTCTGTAGATGAAACAATCTTCTTCACAGGGATGCTGGCAGACACGACATAGAGGCTATTCTCCGTCATGATGATGAAAACACCCTCGTCCTTGATGCGGAGGATGCTCTCAATCGCCGAAGTGTACTCAGTGTCGGACTTAACCAAAAACTTGGTTGTGTCCTGAACACCGATGCAACACTTCTTCTCAAGGCTGTCATTGTAGTAGTCAAGGTAGATGGGGCGATCCTGCTCAACTGCAAGCTTGGCGGCCTGGGCCATCACTGTAGCCGAAGGGACTTGGCTCATTTTCTCTTTCGCAAGGTCTTACGACGAGACTTCCTACCGCGGGTGTGGCGACGCTTCTTGCCACCCTGTCGACGACCAACTGGAATAAATGCCCATCCACGTGGTTCTGGTCGGAGTTTGTCCTTTATCAATTCAAGTGCAAGACGCACTTTCATACGAGCAGCGACTGGGTCATTAACCTTTAAATCTTTCGCCTCCATAAAAGGTTCAAATGCCTCTTCAAAAAGATCGGGTTGCCTATCGAGAATTACCTCAAGATCGGCAATAACATTTTCAATCTCCCCACCTTGAGCACCCAGAGCATGATCTATAATTGGTTGAATATCAGCCATAGTCACAGGACCAAAGGCATGTTCCTCTTGCATAGCCATTGTTTATAGCTTTAGAGAATCATCAAGCTTGAAGCGGGACTTCATGTTCAGACACGGCGTCTCTGCCTTGGGAATCCCAAGAACCTGCTTGGCTCGTTCCTTTGCAACAGGAACCTTCGCAGCTACTGCGAACATGAACCGAACGAGTGCATCAACGTGCTCCTCAGTAGGTGCTGACTTGGGTTGGCGAATACTTTCCATTAGGTCATCTGCGACTGTTTGAACGAAGGTGGCCATAACTGACTCTGGTAGAAGAGAACGGGAATGAAGCTCTGCTGCATAGACTGCAAATGCCCGCTTCTTCTCCTTCTGCTTAGTCCATGCGATGATGGCGTCGTTGTATCCAGGATCCGTGTGAAGAGGAACGATCGTTACATTGGTTGTAGCGTAGAGTGTATCGAACATCGCGACTTGTGTCAGCAGGTCCTGAAGAGCATCAGGGTGAATCTTTGCGATATCAGCATACGCATCTGCCATAAGTGATGCGTAGAATGTTTGGCAGATACCGCGGTCAAACAGAAGAGTTGTTACGCGAAGACGGAACATTGCGTCACGCTTCTCTAGCTTCTCAAGAATACTGGCGATCATTTTTGTATAGGTTTGTTTAGTTAGCTTGTTGATGAATGCATTGACTTCATCGTAGTCGGGGTCATCCTTCTCACGGACCTTACGGTGAACATCTGCAAGAACATTGGCACGCCAGTCCTCGGGCTGAACACGATGCTTAATAGGAGGGCGACGATATGCGGGCTTGAACGAGATTTTTAGGCGGGAAATGATGTCCTGAATAGACTGGGAGAGAGAGTCGCGGGGCGCGTGGCGAAGGGAATAGAGAGTAGCGACATCCATGGTGAAAGGTGTCTCTGTTCTGTTTAGATGGAACGATTCCATTTTTTACAATGGGAGCTTGTTGTAGTACAGATCCAGGAGTTATTGAAATTGGACCAAAGACGATACGACAAAGTCAGATGAAAAAGATCAAGACCTACGAAGATGCGATGAGAGCAATAGGAATAGAATTGAAGACAAATGAGTCAATTAGAGTCAATATGCCTGATTTCATTCTGTTAGCACATGGGTATGACCGTTTTCAGATCGCAGAATCATATACGATTCGCGGAGCCACTCTACCTGCAAAGGCCCTCTATAGAAAACGGAAGTGAAATAAACCACTTTCAAAACCTCGCCCTCTCTACAAGAATGACTGACTCCACAAAGATGCCAAATACTTGGGTTTTGTGGTATCACGACCCCAACAACAACGATTATTCCCTAGCCAGTTACACTAATATTGCCTCAATGTCTACGCCAGCAGAGTTCTGGACAGTCATTGATGCCGTCCCCAAGGAAGCTTGGGAATCAGGCATGTTCTTCTTCATGCGTGATGGATACCGCCCTCTCTGGGATTCCCCAGAAAATGATAAGGGTGGTGCATGGTCTAAGAAGGTTGACGGAAAGGACACATATGAAGTGTTCGTGGACTGCATGGTTCACTGCATGGCTAGCGTGTTTCTAACCAAGTACAATGAAGCAGTTGTCGGAGTTACTGTTTCACCGAAGGGACAGTTTCACATTGTCAAGGTCTGGAATACGACTACAAATGTGTCCGATAGGAAGCTGTTCAACCCGAGCCTCAAGATGAAACTAGCAGACGATATTGTCTACAAGGCTCACAATACCCGTCCAAAGTAATCAAAGACAGTGACATTCAGCAAACCAAAAATAAATACAATACATTAGGTATGCGTGAAACGTTGTTATAGAAAACACAAGAACAAGATTAGTTGTTTCGGTATCCATTACCGGAACTCAGGATTCCACATTAAAGCCCCACTACACAAGACATCAATAAGGTATTCATCTGTCAATTCATCTTCGTCTACGTATCTCGCATGACCGAAGTCAATAACATATGTGATCCCATCTTTTTCTATGAAGTTGTAGGGTGTAACATCGCGATACTCAATACCTGCTACCTTGTAGAGTGTTAACAGAATGCTGTAGATATCCTCCTGAACCTCTTCGGGGACATCGTCAATGTCCTCACCATACTTGTCTGCAATACACATCTCCTCAAGATCTTCCATCTCGATGTATGTCCGGTTGTCTGTGTCAATAACAGCCGGAGATAATCCAAGATCTGCAGAAGTCTTCAACATATCTGCCTCGCGCTCAACCTCCTTCGCGGCTGTTTCCCCGAACCGCTTGATATACGTCATGGTGTGTCTTTAGTTACATAGCAAAAATACTTCCATTTTACGTGGACCACGTACCGCCAAGGCCAGAGTGATAGATCGCTAAAGGTACGCCGTGCTGTTGGATATTGGTAAGGGTTGCTGCGTTGTCTGTCAGATACTTGATACAGTCAATTCTGAGATAGGAGCCTGTTTTTGCGACCTTGACAAATCCTGGCTCTTGGTTGGAAGCCGCTACCTTGATACAGACGTTGGGTGTCTCCGGGCGATAGGGGGTTGCTTGCTTGTTAAAAGGATACATCTTCCAGGTGTCAATCAGTACAACGTGTTCTGTCTCGGGGTTAACGATACCCTTACGCAGATAGTAGGGTCCGGTTGTCCGATTGATGAACTCGGAGTTCAGGTCAATCGCCGACAGCGTAGCTGGTTCAAGGAGACGTGACAGCACTTGACTCTCTGGGACCGCAGCAAAGAAGCTATTTGTCAAGTACAGTCCATGACTCTCCGAACGACATTCAAGTCCACACGGATCCTCGTTGCATCCAATAAACAGTGCTCCTTCAGTTACGATCCTATCAATTTCATCGAAGAACGGTCCACTGGTTTCAAACAGAGAATCCATGTAGACTCCACCATCCTTGTGGATAATCTCAAGACGGGCCAAGTCAGCAACCTGCGCCCAGCGAGACTGACCTGTTTCGGCTCCAATCTCAATGCACCTCTGTTGAAGAGCATAGGTTACAGGGAAGTTCTCGGGTGTCCTATCTGATTCCTTCCACAACTTATACTTGTATCCCTTTGATTTGGCAATCACTTCGTTAAGTTCAAATAGGTAGATTCGCCAGTGTGGAATTTCTGACCCAAACCAAATCTGATGAAGAACCTTTGGAAGGAGGCTCTGAGCGACTGGAGTTCCTGGACTAACTTCGGCAACAGGAACAGGAGTCTCTACAAGTGGCACAGGAAGGTTGATAGACCAGCGGATACGAGACAAGAACAGGTAGCTCTGTCGCAGATGGATATTTATGTCAGAGAGCTGCGTGCACATTGCCAACATGTGGTAGATGACGGGATTGGAAGCTGAAATAAACATGGGCTTGGTAACATCAATGACCATATCTGCCAAGTAATTGACTGGTTGAAGTTGACCGGCGTTTGTAGCAATAAACTCAACACCGGGCTCAGGTTCACCGGGTTCACCAATCTTTACATTCACTCCCTTCTTCAGATGAAACATGATCTGACGAATTGTCGAAGTAGCAGGAAGAGTTGCCGTTTGTCCAGGTGTTTGTGAAACAGCAATAGCCATTGTTTCCACTGTCTTCAGGTTTGCCTCGGCTATCTTGTTGTAGGTCGGTCCATACTTATCGTTGAATCCGATTACAGAAAACATCGGATCACCAGCATTGTTTTTTGCCCGTTTCATGTACTCCAAATACGGAAAGAATGCAGATGTAGCCGTCACATTCGGGAAGAAGATGTACTCGTAAAAGACACCGCCCATTCGGCCACAGATAACCATCTTTTCAACATCTTCGGTGTACCTAGGAGGAAAACGATTAGATGACGCACCTTGTTCTGCAGCAGCCTCTTCTGCCGTCAGACAAGCAGGGTGTTCAACGACACAGTCATTACGATTTCCAACGTCTCCTGCGGGATTGAAATAGGTATACTTGTCAGTTAACCACAGGTACTCAAGTGGAAGTTGAATGATGTTAGTCCGAAGAACCCATCTGTCACGGGTGAACACTTGTGAAAGAACACGATCGTCAGCTTTTCCAAGAACTTCGGGCTTCGTTGTCTCATTCCACCACATGTCAAGCAGTGCATAAGCAGAAGGTGTTGGGGCATAATACATAATTCCTCCAGATGTCTCAAGAATATACGGATCAAAGCAGACGTCATTGTTCTTCACCTTTGGCGATGTTCGTGGGTCACAGTTCCACCCCTGACACATGAAGTCAACATTTGGAGTATCAAAAATAACAGGGTACTTGCGAATGAACATATCCCCATCGATGTAGACAACGGCGCGTCCACCGCATGCCTCTGCTGCCTTCTTGATAAACAGTGGTTTAGCATTGATTGCAGCTTGGTAGAGGGGGCCATTTCGTCGGTGAAACTCGTCGTATTCTTGAACGAGATAGTTAAGCTTCATATCCCTGCACATCTGAACCCAACCATCAATCATTCTCTCCATCGTAATCGGAGTAACAGCACCTGGTTCTTGGAAATATGCCGGCTTTAACTTCTCATTGGCAAGTCGTATGAAATCCGGGTCTTGATCCCAGTATGCGATATTGTCTTCTCGCTTCTTCTTGATTGACCTCCATGCAGCCAACGTAGGAGGACTTAGATCTGGAGGTACACGTCCATTGTCTCCGGTAACAAGTTTCTTAAGACGATTCCATTCTGCACTTAATTCTTTGTAGGATTCACTGTACTCATTGAAGTCAGCCTCAAGGTCATCGCGAATCTTCTGTTTGATATCTTCTGCACATGGACGTCCTGTATTTACGTTAACGACTCCACGGCCCCACCAGTAGGTAACAACAACAAACTTGCTCTCAGGATTCAAGATTGTTGGTGGGGGCAAAGTGTGTGCATTGATCGCCTGTTCGGCATAGTTCTTGAAGAACTGTGCTGCTTCTACTGGATCTGTAGGTATTACAGCACCAGCTCGTTGACGACGTAATGTCTTAGACCGACGAGTCATTATGTTGTTGTCAGAATAGTTTATTATGTAGAACACGGCATCAGGCAGAGCTTGATATCACCAAGGTTAGCGATGACGTACCGAATCATGATGAACCAGTCATTCTTCATATGAACCTCCAGATTGTTGGACAGGTTCGTGCACTTAGTGAACAGAACAAGGTGGGGCAGAGAGAACGTACCGCTGACAATCTCCTCGGTCTCCTTCTTTGCAATAGAAAGCTCGGATGCAGTATCACCCATCGTAACCGTCTGACTTGCGAACGGACCCTTGCAAGTGAATGTAAGAGTGTTTCCAACATTCTTGATATCCACCGTCTTTGCAGAGAGCAGAGTCATATCGCGACAGATCTTCTGGAAATCCAGCGAAGGCATAGTGATCCGAGCAGAGAACTCAGTCTCTGGCATATTGATATCTGAGTCATCACGATCGAGCAGGTTCAGGCGGTAGCGAGTACGGCGCTTCTTCTCACCGTTCTCAAGAGTGATTGTCAGGTGATTAGACTCTGCACGCGAAACAGAGAAGGTAATCGTGTCCTCATTCGTCACTGTCTTGACAATACGATAAAAGTGATCGGTGTTGAGACCAACATCAAGCTTAGGAGCCGAGTGATTGTACTCATACTGCTCAAACTTGGAAGCATAGAGCCTCATATGGGTCAGCACAGTGCGAGTGTTGTCCATCGCAATCATACGAATGCCATCCTTATCAAAGACAAGGCTCATCTCCACCAGCATAGACTTCAGTCCCTCAGCGAGAGTGCGAATCGCCGAAATTTGAACAGTCTTTGCCACCACGATGTCGTCGCTCATTTATGTATCCATGAGGCTCGGCGTCTAAGTTCTTCTACGCACCCGGCGTGTCTTGCGACGCTTCAGTCCAGCAGGAAGGCAATTAAAGAACTCCCCCTTGCTGTTCTTGCGGTAATCATAGACATCGTAGCCCGGAAAGCACTTCTTCTTTGCAGCTGCGAGGCGTTGCTTGAGGGTCTTCGCCATTAATCAGTGTAAGCAAAAATTGCTAGGGAGAAGAGACTCAATCCAATTGCTAGCCACTTGAGACCCTTGATGCTCTCATTAAAGAACATGACTCCAGCAAGTGTAACTAGAATATTGGATGCCAAATTCCAGATCAAGTTCGTCACAACCATGTTGGAGTGAGTCATCGCCTTCAGGAAGACATATGGTTCAAACGCATACAGCAAAGTGGCGATAGGAAATCCAACCGCATACAGCAGCTTCCCTTGATCCACCAGCTTGAGTGTACCCATCATACTGATGTCAATCAGCGCCATCACAATTCCAAACACAATTGGCAGCATGTCAAACTTGCCCCACTGCCAGTTGATCGATTTAATCAACGTATCAACGAAATCTTTCATTACTTCTTCGGGAGATAAGGAATTGCGAGTAAACAAACTAAGCCGATTAGTATTACCAAGTCAAATGTGCCTACAACCTTCTTGTACTTGATGGGAAGAGGGTTCGTTCCGGGAGGAACACCGCCATATGGCTTCATCCATCCCACAAAGGCCCCGAGTAGAGTGGGCCCGAGCTTATCGTTGCAGTCGTAGATGTAGTCGTACCACGCCATGAACACGTAGGCAGCCATCGCAAGCACGAACCCAGCCACAACCTCATGCTGCCAGGCCTTCGCGTGCGGGGCGAAGTACACGAGCAGAATAAACGCTGCAAAGATGATACACTTTTCATTGAGATATAACGGAGTTCCAAATAATCCGCCACCCATTACTTGTTGCGGCGAGTTTTTCCATGGGACATGCGAGCTGACTTCTTACGCGACACGATGCGTCCCCACTTGTTCATCTTGAGGTCTCCCTTCTTCAGTCCACCCGTCGTGTGGTCAGCTGTTCCATGCATTACCTGGGCGCGAGATCCAATAGCCTTCATTTGTATCTACAAACGAAAATTTGGATTCAGGACGATTCTAGCTCCGTGAGAACGCAGGCAGTTCTGGAATGGGACGTGTTCGCAGACCATTTGGCCTCCGTCACGATTGTTGTATTTACAACATCTATGTAATGTTGAAACCTTAGCTAACATTGCAGTATTAAACGCGGAATATACAACAACTGGTTTTGTGAACGTTGGTACCAAGTCCTTGAACTTCTCAATCGCTTCTGTAGTAGCTTCTTGTTGACTATACTTCCCTGATCTCCATAATTTATAGTATTCTCTCCAACAGTCAAATTCAATAATACCTGGAATTCGTAGAGGCCAAATATCATAGTATTTATTACCATAGCTAACTGCAGTGATTACATCCCAGTTATCAAGTGCAAAACATGAATCAAATGACTCTTTAGATACTGGTGTTGTAAAAACATTATCCAAATCAATCATCATGAAGTAGTCAAAAAAAGTAGGAACGTATTCGAGTAGACGATTGCGTATATAAGCTAGTCTTTCAACACGATCTGCTATTCTGTTATTGAGGTTATACTCTGTAACAATTATTCGTTGTCCAGGCTTCTTTTTAGCCCATTCCTTGATAATCTTGTTCGTATCATCAACAGAATCATTCTCAAAAATCACGACTTTAGACTCTTTCCACCAGGGTTCTATTGTTTCAAGATTAGCCAGAACTTCTGGAAGATACTTTTCAACGTTCATACAACAACCAACGATACAGATTGATTTGTCCTTCATTGAACCAATCTTGTGATTTTATTCATCCATGTTTGTAAGTGTAATAGTCTAGGATTGAACGTAAAATTTCTGAACTTCTCAATCGTTTGCGTCATTGAGTCATTTGTTATGTCTGTCCAATCGTTGACAATCCAAACAGGTAATCCATCAAACAATGGGTCTAATCCAGATGACCTAACGATTGGAATACATCCCAACACAAGAGCTTCCCATGTTCGGTGACAATCGGGTCCTGCGCCAGGAGGAGATGGTATAAATGTGTATTGCGACATCATCATCCAAACATGCTTGCGTGGCATTTTTGATTGCTGATTATCAATCACATTTGGGTCAATCAAGTCTATTGCTCGTTTTCGTTGTTCAGAAGCATACCAATTGAAATGAAAGGTTCCATAGCATTTATGGACTCGTTTCCAAAATGGCAATGAACTTCTAGATATTCCCAGGAGTTCGGATTCTTGTTCGGCAGGTGATGCCTGAGGACCCCACTCATGTCCTCTCTTTTCAGACAATGTATGATAATCAAGACCAATTGGAATTCTATGAAGCTTTGGATGATCCCCCATACAGTTCTGAGCAAACCATGCGATAAGAAGTGGATTTTCCAGTAGTTCAGTAGCTGTAGAAACTTGTTGAGGGATAATACGATCAGAGTCGCCCGAGACAAGAATAAAGGGTTTGCTGCGAGTCGGAAGAATGTTTGTTACAAATGTATTTACTGCATCTGCACATAGATAAATGATAGCATTCTCAGTATCCGGTGGCATAAACCTAATAAAAGTGGTTGACGACATTGGATGCGGATCATAATGGGTACATGATTTGAGAATACCACGTGAACCCACGATAAGGCACGTATTCTCAGCCATTTCTTTGTAATATAAGTTATACATTCGTTAAAGTTGATCATGCCGCGGTCTATACATAGGATCCTTTCTCCATTCAGCATGTTGCAGAGTTGAACCAAAAACGCCAAAGTCACTTCCACCACACATAAAGGTTGGTTCTGCCCAATAGACACGAAGATTCAGGACTCTTGCAGATTGGTTAAACCATTCGTCACCTCCAAGTGCAACAACCTTGTAGCCACTTTTAAACATGCTTAGTAGTTTCTTTGCACATTGTTTTGTAAGAAGAAAGCCCATTCCACGAGAAGATCCTGCCGCAAGAACCGAACCTCGTCCACCAGTCCAAACGCGACCAATCTCGTTGGATTTCAAGAACACATTTGACGTGGATCGTTTGGGACGTTCAATATGAAGTTCACATGCATCACCAATCCAACAAGCATCCCAATCAGGTGGTAGATTCTCAAGGGTCTTTTTCATTTCTTCATTGAATGTCTTTGCAAGACATGCGTCATCGTCCAAATACAGAGCATAGTCATCGTCACTGTGAATAAGACGCTTCATACCCTCAACAAGTTTCATTAGATTCGAGATGCAAGGAAGGTTGATCTTTGATCGATCAAAATAAGAAAGTTCAAAGTCTGTAAGAAACTCACGATCGTAGACTTCAACAAATGTACCAGTTAACCCATGATCTGCTAATTGGCGGTTCATATGAATCTTTCGTTCCTTATTCGGAGTATAGTGAGTGATATAAATAGGTAAGTGAATCTTAATCAGTTTATCAGGATTATCAAATTCATCTGAAGGCAAATAGATCGGATCGCCCCTCAGACTAATGGGTTGCATTAGCAGTATTTCATCGCATGAGTCTAAGTGAAAAACAAACTATATGTCAGTTTTGACGAATAGTTTGTTTTTTGAGTTGTTGTTGAGTTGTTGCTACTAAACGTATTTAGTTGGAGTACGCGAGGCCACCCATGCCGCTCATGACGCGCAGCACGTTGTAGTTGACGGCGTACACGCGGACCTGCGCCGTGCGGCCACCGCGCACCGTGTTGACGGACACCGTCAGCTGGAGCGTCGCCTTGTCAATGCGCGAGAAGTTGCACGTGCCAGACGGCTGGTGCTCCTCGGGCTTCAGGGCAAACGAGTACACGTTGATGCCCACCGCCGGTGTGCGCGTGTGGTGCTGGAACGGCTGCACGATGCTGAAGTAGCGTCCCTCGCGCTCCGTGAAGCGGTCCTGGCCGTTGAGCTGGAGCTTGGCAACCTCCACCGGGTTCTTGCCCTCGCACTTGACTCCAGAGAAGAGGATGACCTTCGCGAGCAGGTAGTTCGTCGTGTCCTCAAACACAAACTGCTGGTCGTTACCGCTGGCGTTGAGGTTGGAGTCAAGCCACGAGGCACCACCCAGCGACGGGCCCTGCGAGAGACCAAGGCCAGGGAGGTAAGGGCCCGAAGGACCGTCCGCCGCTCCAGTGGGAACCATGAATGTTGCACCGGCGCCGGGCAGGACGCCACCGCCCTGGCCAGTGGCGAGCGAGCCGCGCGCGAGGACGTCCATCACGATGCCCTCCGTGGTGAAGTCGTCCGTGTAGTTGAACGGCTGCATGCCGTTGACCTCCTGGATGGTCACCAGGTTAGGCGTGCAGTCAAAGTACGAGTCACGCTGAACGACCCACACCAGCTCCTTCACCGGGTGGTTGAAGTTCAGCTGGATCTTGTTGGACGACGACGTGATGGACTCAGCGCCAGTGAACTGGAGCTGCTCAATCAGGTACTCGTGCGTCTGCTGGGCGAAGCGGCGACGCTCCTCCGTGTCCAGGTAGATG
>Ga0114978_10001763_pt1 | contig 18148 bp, 18 predicted proteins | sample S_140212_EF_Meta_FD_87027 | JGI IMG/M metagenome (GOLD analysis project Ga0114978, IMG submission 87027) | Freshwater microbial communities from Lake Simoncouche, Canada to study carbon cycling - S_140212_EF_MetaG | ecosystem: Environmental > Aquatic > Freshwater > Lake | place: Lake... | reverse complement strand
TTATTTGCCTGCATTGCAAAGAGATTTGGTCGCCGTTATTTCAAAATACGTCAACATCAATCCCAACGACATTAAAGTCAATTTGGAGCGACAAGACAATTTAGAAGTCCTCGATATCAAAATTGAACTGCCCGAAGCTCGCTAATTTTTAAACGATTGAGCGTTTCGTCAGGCATTTGCTTGTGCAATTGAAGCGATGCAAGTGTGGCAAATTTACATCACTTTTTAAAAAAAATTAGCGTGTTGGAAGAGGTATTAATCCCTTGGTCACGATACCAATTGAGCTGTCCTTGACCACACCGCCGACGACTTCAGAAGTCGATTTAGAAACGTTTGCACAGGCCTGTGAAATTTTTGCAGCATTGGAATGGTCCGCGCTGATGACACCTACACTGCCCGCCAAAACAGGAACCACTGCAAGTGGTCCTAACGCGAGTACGAGAGCGGGGCCTGCAAAAGTAGAAACGTTCTTTAAGTCTTGATGCACCCATGATTGACGACGCAACTCAACGCAATCGGATTGATTGAAACTGGGGTGATTAGGATCGAGTGAAGACAAAGTCGTGCTGGTCTGACTTGCACATGCACTCAAAAAAATTCCAAAAAAAACGATGCATTTAGAAAGCTTCATGGTCGCTAATTTAACGCATGTCGAGATTGCATGCTTGCGAAGATGCCCGAACAAATATCTGTAACTGGTTGGAATAAATATCTTTTTCTCTGTTTTGGAGCCTCAAGCAGTTTGTGAAAATTTCTTTACTAAGTACTTGACGCGAAAGGATATTACGGCAAATAATCAAGCCATTCAGAAATATTGCTTTAGGTTGTAAGACTTACAGTTAATTTTTTTGGATATTTTTCTGATTTATTCACGACTTTGGGATCTCAAACACATGCACTTACCCCAGTCTGATCAAAGGAAGTTTTGTGCTCTTTGACCACTGCGCGATATGCAAACAATGTTGTCATGTTGAAGATGGATACCCGTCTCTAGAAGTTACTCTCAACAAAGAAGAAACAGTTCGCTTGGGTTCCGTCTGCATGGATCGTAACTGCCAACACTTAGGCTCCAACGGTTGCACCTTGGGCGATGAAAAACCTTTCGGCTGCACTCTCTACCCTCTTTCATACAACCCGCAAAAACGTGCCTTCTTTTATGACACGGATTGCCCTCTCATGCCCGAATACATCTCTCAACTGGAATCTAAAACCAGTGAGGCATCCCAACATCTGGCCGTTGTCAGTAAAACCATTCGTTTGCAAGAAAAAAGAGACCCTTCTTTCTTGCAAAGGAATTTCGAAGTAGATAAGGACTACTTCGAATTAAAGAGGCTTCCTTCACAAACCATAACTCAAAGATCATCAAAATGAATGGCGCAATAAACAGATCAATGGCACAACCCCAGAATCGATACCCTTCGCGTGTTAAACACGTCGGCTATCAATCCTGGACCGCACACAACCTTTATGTAAAGAGTTTCCACAACGACATTCTTTACTACACGACTCGGTGGGACGCGCTATGCCCGTACATCAGCGTGACCGAAGAGATGCTTGAAAAAGCACCCAAGCCCTTTATTGTTTACGCTCTACCGCCCGATAGCGAGTTTGGCGTACCCATCAACGACCGATATGGCCTCGTAGACACGCAAGCCGAAGGTTTTTGGACACACGAGCGGCGCGAACGCAAGTTTCGCGAATACGACAAACAGTACAAAGACTTTGTCTACACCGAAGAAGTCATTCCTGGCAATAAATTAACCGTGGAGGACATGTTTTCCATGGGTGGTGAGCACTTCGCCAACTACTTCATCGATGACCGCGAAGTTGCTGGATTTGTAGACTATGTGCGCACCTTGGATGTGCTGATCCTCAAGGTTCACGACAGCGCTGGTGAGTTGGTTCTGACCGACGTCTCAATTTTGCTGCCTGAATACAACCAACTCTATGGTAGTTTCTGTCAATGGAACCGAGCCTATAAAAATCGCTCGCCAGGCATGTACGCTTGTTTATTGGCAAGTCGTTGGGCCTACAAAAACGGCTATCGGTTTTACAACCTAGGCCCTGTGGGTGACTACAACTACAAAGAACTCTTTGTGACCGACTATGAACCCATCTATGCGATTGGACTCACAGATGCAGAGCATCCGCTGGCATTAGACCCCACATCGCCTCTCAACACGGACTTTAAACCCGAAGAAATCAATCAAATCTACAGGCCCACTCCTGCTTTGAAGGTTTCTAATTTTTAATTGATCTATCGCCCATTCAAAAGCCGCCCTTAAAATGCGGCTTTTTTTATTTTGTTAATTAGAAGAAGTGCTCTTCTTGAAAGGCTAAATCGTAGTCAATCGTTAACTCTTCACCGTCTTCAATATTTCGGAGTGCAAAGAGATTATTTTTTTCGTCAAATTGCAAGTTAGGCGTTTTGGAATGGTTGAGATAAATTTGCAAATGAACAGTGTTGAGTCCTTGGCGTGGTACTTCAATGCATTCATCGTCCACATAGCAAAACATATCGATGAGGGTTTTTACTTTTTCTGGAAGGACTTTGATTTCATCGGGCGTGAAGACTACATCACGATTAGGGATAAAACTCAATAGTGGTCGAGCGTTTTTAGGAATGTCCCTTAAAGCAAAAACGCCAATTCCATGAATCGGTGATACGCCAAGCTGGCAATAAATCTCACTTTTGAGGTGATGAAACAGTTTTTCTTTGTGTGTTGTAGACATATTATTATTTTTTGACAATCTGAATTGGATTATAGATGCGGCGCGTCCATGCATCTCAAAAAAGATACATCGGCAATTATTGCCTAGTATCCTGCTTAACTTATACAAATACCTTAGAAATAGAGGCATATTCGCTTAACAAACCAAAGAGGAGGAGGATTGATGGTGGTTAAGCATGAATGCGTCTTGAGTTTATTAGAACTTATTGTGAATAGCTAAGAATGGGAAATCGCTCACGCAAAGCACTGCGGTTCAGTAGCTGCGAGACACCTTTATTTTTCGCTGGTCGAACAATTCATTAAATCAGACTCGATTACAAGTACTCAACTCAAATTTTTGTATCACAACCAAGAGTTTAGCGAGCGTGCTCTGCGATACAAATTAAGAGATTTCGAAAAAAAAGGGCTGATCCGCTTTGAACAGCACGGGCTCGATAAGCGATCAAAAAAAAATCGTCCCAACCGAGGAATTCCTAAACATACTCACTAAACATGCAGAATTCATCAAAAATTCGATAGCAAAAAACTATCTATTGATTGGGAGCTTTTGAATTAATTTAAATTAAATTATTAATATTTAAAAATTAATTTTTATTTAATATTTTATTGCCTCATATTAAAAGAAATTCTGATGCCGGTTTTAATTAGCGTTTCACATATAGATTTGGTCTTGTTTTGTTTTTGCTTTGTATCTGTGCATCGCTATTTATTGGAGACAGAACATCAAAATCCATCAGTTGAAAAATTAGGTGGCAAAGGCCCTAGCCGATCGCACGCAAATGGCTAACTACCTCACAAATCTTTCCCATCATCTGCGTACGCCTATCAATGGGATGTTGGACTTCCCACGGTACTTTAGACATTTCGGGCCTATGAGGGAGTTTGTTCTATATCTCCATCAGACACATTCAAACAGAAGTTATTTCATGAGTCATTTAAACATTATTATCTTGAACGATGTGAGCAGCAATCGCATTCTTCCGGGTCTATTACTCAGGCCATTAGGACATCAAGTCCACGAGTTCGAAGATTTTTCAAAAGTCTTGGATCTTTTAAAAATAGATGCGTCACCCTATACACATCTGTTAAGTGATATATCCATGCCCATGATGAGTGGAACAGATTTTTGTGCGTCACTCAAAAAAATTCGTCTTATGATCACATTCGAATGATTGCCAATACCACGCACGCCATGTCACACGAACGCAAGCTGATTTTGGCTGCAGGCTTTGATGACATGCCCATTAAGCCCATGACCAGTCACGATCTGAAACGCGCATTAGGCTTGGTCGAGATTCGTGCGTAAATCAGGTCTGCGAAACCAGAGCATCGATAAAAATCCAGCCAGCACAATCAACACAATAGAAGCCATCGAAAAGAGTGCTGAAATTTCTGTGTCGCGTTTTTCAAGGGCGAAACGCGATGAGAGATGTTGATAGATCACTTTCAAGTCGTTGGCATTGCTAGCTTTAAAAAACTCACCCGCTGTTATTTTTGCAACGGCTTGCAAGGTTTCTTCGTCCACCTTGGTGTAGTAAGACCAACCTTCCATACCTGGAATAAATCCGTCAGGTGTGCCAAAGGCTACTGTATAAACGCGTACTCCTCGATCTGCAGCTATTTTTGCGGCGGCCATAGGGTCTGGTCCTGTTGTGCGTCGACCATCTGATAGCAACAAAATCGCGCCTGCTGTGTAACTACCAACAGGAACAGGTGGTGGTGGTTTTTCTACTTTGGCATTGGGTTTTCTCTCTAGAGATCGAGCCCCATATCCACCACCGACAAAATCACTGCCATAAATTGCAGCCTCGACATCGATACCTGCATCTGGCAAAAGCGTGGCTAATGCAACGAGTAATCCACTACCTGTTGCTGTGCCTCTTTGCAATTGAAAGCGATCGATTGCAGAAATCAAATCTTCGCGTTGATCGGTGACGTTTTGAACCAATTGAGCCGAGCCTGCAAAAGAAACAATACCCACGCGAACATTGGCAGGTAAATCTTTTAAAAACTCTTTAGCGGCCGCTTGTGCTGCTTCAATTCGACTGGGTGGCACGTCTTGAGCCAGCATGCTTCGAGAGACATCCATGGCCATAACCAAGGTGAGGTAATCTGCAGGCAACACCACTTGTGCGCTGGGCCTAGCGGCACCAACGAGCGCACTGGCAATGGCGCACAGCAGCAAAAAAGGCGGGATATGTCGCCTCCACTTGAGGGACCGCCCCAATGCAGGGCGAATGATGGACAAACTAGGGTAAACCACAGCCACGCGTCGTCTGCGGTTCAAAATCCACAAGTACAGGATGACCAGCAACGGAATGGCTGCCAATCCCCACAACATATCTGGCCAAATAAAGTGGAACATGATTGAAGGACTTTTATGAGGCTCAACTTTAACACTGCTTGGTGTGATAAGGTTTAACCTATGAAAAGAGTCGCCCTCTACAGCAAAAGACGCAACGCCAATAATGATATGGGCGTTGCGGCATTGGTTGAAGCGCAAGAAGCCAAGTTGGAGTCGTCATCGCGCATCAATCGGTGGACCCGTTTGCTATCTTCTAAATCAACTGTTTTATTTTTATTAGGACTGTGCTTGGGTCTATCGGGATGGATCGCTCAATCGATTTTGCAAACGCCAACGCAAACTCTCACGCAAGAAGACATTGATGCAGCGGTGATACATACCTTGCAAACTAAAGACCTGCCTTCTCGCACAGCCAAAGCAGCAGAGTTGATTCGTCAGTCGGTTGTTCGTGTGCGCGGTTTTGCTGTGGATCCCAAAGACCCAAAAGCTGGCGAAAAAGAAACGGGTGTGGGCTCGGGCGTTGTGGTGATGGAAGACGGAACGATTTTGACGAACTTGCACGTGGTTAATAGTTCGACACGTTTAGTGGTTACTTTTTTTGATGGTTTTGAATCGGTTGCACACGTCGTGGGTATTCGTCCCGAAAAAGATTTGGCCATTATCAAACCCGAGAAATTACCCGATGATTTAGCACCTGCTGTGCTCGGTAGCACTCAAAATTTATTGCCAGGTGATGAAGTCGTAGCAGTCGGATTTCCATTTGGAATGGGCCCCTCCGTTTCGTCAGGTGTTGTGTCTGGATTGAATCGTGAGTTTCAAGCAGAGGGCAAAAAAATCATCAGTGGTTTGATTCAATTTGACGCTGCAGCCAACCCTGGAAATTCGGGTGGGCCGCTGGTCAATATGGCGGGCGAAGTAGTTGGTATCGTGACGGCTATTTTGAATCCCAGTGGTGCTCGAACTTTCATCGGCATTGGTTTTGCAATCACGATTGAAGAGGCAGGTTTGGCAGTGGGTATTCCCCCGTTTTAATTCAAACAAGAAAGTGAGACAGGCATGATTCAAGACAACAACGCATGGAACCGTTCTTCAGCGATTCATGCGGTGCCACAAACTGCTGCTTTGATGGAGCGCGTTTTATTTGAAGTCAAACGTGTGGTGGTGGGTCAAGATGCGTTTTTAGAACGCATTTTGGTGGCCATGTTGGCGCAAGGTCATTTGTTGATTGAAGGTGTTCCAGGCTTGGCCAAAACTCTCACAGTGAACACCTTGGCTCAAACACTCAGTGGTCAATTCAAACGCATTCAATTCACGCCCGATTTGTTGCCCGCTGATTTGGTCGGCACACGCATCTATAACCAAAAAACAGGAGACTTTTCAACCGTACTCGGTCCTGTTTTTTCAAACCTGTTGTTGGCCGATGAAATCAACAGAGCGCCAGCCAAGGTGCAAAGTGCCTTGCTCGAAGTGATGCAAGAACGTCAAGTGACGATCGCGGGTGAAAGTCACAAAGTACCCAAACCTTTTGTAGTGATGGCCACACAAAACCCCATCGAGACCGAAGGCACTTATCCATTGCCTGAAGCGCAAGTCGATCGCTTCATGATGAAGGTTTTAATTGGTTACCCCACCGAAGAAGAAGAATACGTGATTGTGCAACGCGTGACGGGCCCTGCAACGTCAGTAGTTGCAGTTGCCACCACCGATCAACTCACACAACTACAAGCCGATTGCAGAAAAGGTTATGTCGATCCTGCCTTGGTGCATTACGCTGTGCGATTGGTATCTGCCACTCGTGACCCTGCACGCTATGGCATGCCCGATTTAACCAAGCACATCACGTTTGGTGCGAGTCCACGCGCCACCATTGGTTTGATTGAAGGCGCACGTGCATTGGCATTTTTACGTGGACGCGCTTATGCACTACCGCAAGATGTGATTGATTTGGTGCCCGATGTATTGCGTCATCGATTGGTGTTGTCGTACGAGGCTTTATCGGAAGGCCTTACACCCGACAGCATCATCATTCGAATTTTGCAAACGGTTGCTGCGCCCGATAAGCCATTGGATACGCATGTTCAAATTCCTGCGCAGAACTAAACCCGAGGAGCCTTTGATAGAAAACGATGAAGCCCTTGAGGCTTCATCTGAAGTTGCGTCCACGCAAAACGATCCACAAAAAATATTGGCACGTCTTGAGTGGACAGTGATCAAGCGACTCGATGGTCAATTGCAAGGCGACTATCGAACTTTATTTCGTGGCTCTGGCATGGAGTTGGCTGATTTAAGAGAATATTTACCGCATGATGATGTGAGACACATCGATTGGAATGTGACCGCGCGTATGCAAGACCCTTATGTTCGTGAGCATCAAGAAGACCGCGACATGACGGCTTGGTTTGTGATGGATTTATCGGGCTCGGTGGGTCGATCAGAACAATTGCAATCCAAACGCCATTTGGCAACGACATTGGTTGCTGTTCTTGCGCGCATTCTCACTCGACGCGGTAACCCTGTAGGCGCGATGTTGTTTGCCAGCAGTCCACAAAAAGCAGATGTGGTCATTCCTGCCAGAACGGGCAAACGACATGTGTTGCATTTGATGGATCGAATCGCCAAGAGTGTTGCGCCCGACAAAGGCGAAGAAACACATTTAGGCCCAATGCTGTTGCAAGCGCAAGCGTCAATCAAAAAAAGATCAACTGTTTTTGTGATATCAGATTTCATCAGTCAACCTGGATGGGAAGGTGCGTTGTCTCAGTTGGCGCGTCGACACGAGGTTATTGCGGTTCGATTGCGCGACCCGATTGAAATGAATTTACAAAACATGGGCTTGGTCGTGGTGCAAGATGCAGAAACCGGTGAGCAACTTCTGATTGATGCGAACGACCGTGGTTTTCGTGATCGATTTGCGGCGCTTGCCAAAGAGCGCGAAGAATATTTATTGGGATGCTTGACACGCTCAGGCGTGGATTGTTTGGAGTTGCAAACCGATGAGCCTTTGGATGAAGCGATTTTGCAATTCATTCAATTGAGGAAACGCAGAGGTCAATGGGCGACGGGTTCTGCTTCTGCAAATGCCCATCGCGAGATGCACAGACCTTCAGGAGTGCATTAAGCATGTTGGAGTTGCATTCCATCACTTGGATTTGGCCCTTCATGTTGTGGGGGTTGTGCGCCCTGCCCTTGATCGTGCTGCTTTATATTTTTTTAGTGCGACGATCCAAACAAAAACACGCATCTTTGAATACACCCTGGACAGATTCATATGTCTCGAAAGGTGCTGTGCGCTCATGGTTGAGCAGACATGGCTTTACCCTTGTGATGGCATTGGGTATTGGGGTATTGTTACTTGCGATGGCACGTCCACGCGCTATTTTGTTATTGCCTTCACGCATGGAAACAGTGATGCTCGCCATTGACAGTTCGGGCAGTATGCGCGCGAGCGATGTGCAACCCAGTCGCATTGAAGCGGCGCAAACTGCTGCACGTTTGTTTGTCAACGGACAACCATCGCATGTGAAGTTGGGTATTGTGAGTGTGGCGGGAACAGCCGCTGTGGTGCAAGCGCCCACAGAGACACGCGATGACTTGATGAAGGCTATCGATAACTTGCCTTTGCAACGCGGTTCTGCATTAGGTAGTGGCATTGTGATTTCATTGGCGGCGATGTTGCCTGCGTCTGGCATTAACGTTGATCAATTAATCAATCCCGAAATGCGTCCCGAACAAAATCCTGCACTGACGCCGAACAAAAGCAATCAACCGATTGTTCCAAAAATCAAACTCGAACCGGGTGCGAATAGTTCTGCAGCGATTGTTTTAATGACCGATGGTCAAAGCAACATTGGGCCCGATTTCATCAAGATGGCGCAAGTAGCAGCTGACTTAGGTGTTCGCATTTACACGATTGGCTTTGGTACACCCGAGGGTGTGATTTTGAAAGCGCAAGGCATGGCGATGCGGGTTAAATTGGATGAAGCGCCGCTCAAACAAGTGGCTGAGATTACGCGCGGTGAATATTTCCGAGCTGCATCAGAAAAAGACATGGAAAGAATCTACCAATCCTTGAGCATGCGCATTGTGATGCAAAAGCATCAGATGTCTGAGGTGACCGCCTTGTTTATGCTGGTGGGCATGCTGCTTGTGACTTTGGGTGGTGCTTGGTCGATTTGGCGGCACGGTCGATTGGTTTAGAAGTTAACCGTCAACTTGAACTTTGGCGTCTTTGACGACTTTGACCCATTTTTGTTGCTCGGTTTTGATAAAGTCAGAAAATTTTTCTGCACTACCACCACCATCTTCAGCACCATACTGTTCAAATTTTTCAATGACGTCAGGCATAGACATGACTCGGTTCATGTCTTCGTTCATGCGCTTGACCATCGCATGCGGTAACTTAGCGGGCCCCACAAAACCATACCATGTGGTGGCGTCAAAACCTGCAAAGCCTTGTTCGTCCATGGTGGGTACTGTGGGATGACCCTTGGCGCGCTTGGTGCGCGTTTGCGCCAACGCAATGGCTTTACCACCCTTCACGTGGAGCGTAGCCGATGTCATGGTTTCAAAACAATATTGCACTTGACCACCGATCAAATCGGTGAGCGCAGGTCCTGAGCCTTTGTAGGGCACGTGCAATGCGTCAATGCCTGCGCGCAATTTAAACATCTCCAATGCCAAATGTTGTGCAGAGCCGCCACCTGCAGAAGCAAAACTAATACGCCCTGGGTTTTGTTTGCACAACTCCACCAAGTCTTTAACTGTTTTAGCGGGTTGATTGGTGTTGCAGATGAGTAAATTAGGTGTCACGCCCACCAACATGATGGGAGTGAAATCTTTTTCTACCGAATACGACAACTTGGGCTGCAAACCAGGTGCAATCGCATGGCTATTGATATGCGCCATCAGCAAGGTTAATCCATCACCCGGTTGTTTAGCAACATAGTCGGCGGCGATCACTCCAGCAGCGCCTGCTTTGTTTTCAATGACGATATTCGTTTTCCACATCTCTTGCAACTTGATGGCCATAACACGCGCCAAGGCATCAGTACCTCCACCCGGTGGAAAACCAACTATGACACGAATCGTGCCTGTAGGTAAATTTTGAGCCTTTAAACTTGGCAATGCCAATGCACTTGCACCCATCGCACCCGCTTGTAAAATTACACGACGTTTCATGAATGTCTCCTGTTTTTAAATATCAAACTGCATGACTCGAAAAATATTGCATGGAGGCTTGCACACCACTACCTTTTAGTGAAACGCCACTGAGTTGCAAGCCCATTTCACATGCTGCCATGGTCGCAATCAAGGTTAAATCATTGGTGTCGCCCAAATGCCCGATGCGAAACATGCGACCTTTGATTTTTCCAAGACCAGTACCGAGTGAACAATCAAAACGATCTTGAATGATTTTTCTCACGCTATCAGCGTCAACACCATCAGGCGTCATAACGCCCGTTAATATCGGCGAATAAACTGTAGAGTCGGCGCATTGAATGGGTAATCCCCATGCTTGCACACCCGCGCGAACACCTGCCGCCCAACGTTGGTGACGCGCTATCACACGTTCTAAGCCTTGCTCAAACAACATATCGCAGGCCTCCGATAAGGCATACAACAAATTGGTGTTGGGTGTGGTTGGAAAATATCCGGTTTTATTCATCGCTAACATCTCATCCCATGCCCAATACGATTTGGGTGTTTTGGATTTTTGACTCGCTGCAATGGCGCGCTCTGATAAGGCGTTAAAACCAATACCTGGCGGCAACATCAAACCTTTTTGGGAGCCACTGATGGATACATCGACACGCCACGCATCGTGTTCGTAATGCGCACCACCAAGTCCAGAAATGGTATCGACCAACAACAATGCCGGATGTCCCACACGGTCCATGGCTTCACGCACAGGCAATATTGGACTGGTCACACCCGTCGAAGTTTCGTTATGAACCACACAAACAGCCTTGATCTCGTGCTTTGAATCTTCGCGTAATCTTTTTTCAATCAAATCAACTTGTATGCCTTTGCGCCAATTTTCTGTTCCTGGCAAGCACAAGCAATCAGTTTGAAAACCCAAACGCAAGGCCAATTTATTCCACAGCGAAGCAAAGTGACCCGTTTCATACATGATGACCTTGTCGCCAGGACTCAGGACATTGACAAGTGCAGCCTCCCATGCGCCCGTGCCGGATGCAGGGTAAATAATGACGGGTTGCTGGGTTTTAAAAACCTTTTGCATATCGGACAATACCTTGAGTCCAAGGCCTGCAAATTCTGGTCCTCTATGGTCAATTGTGGGATAGCTCAATGCCTTGAGCACCCGATCGGGTACGGGGGAAGGCCCCGGAATTTGTAGAAAATGCCGTCCAGAGGGGTGAAAATCCAACTTCAACATACAAAGCTCCAAAAACAATGTTCCAATTGTGCAGACAAATGAGACATTGTGTTACCTGCCAGACAATGTCCCCGAAACCTCAAAAACCGATGCCCCTGTTTTACCATTCATCATGAACGCACCCACAGAACTCGAAGAACGCTCCAATGCCCACGCTGTTTATGAACGGGTAGCGCAATCGAGTAACGACATCGCAGGTTTATTAGCCAAGCGACTCACCAGCGAAACGCAAGGTGAAGTGCTCTTCTCTGTTGCAGACAAAGGTCGCTACGCCACCGACGCATCGATTTATCAACAAACACCCATCGGTGTGTTGGTGCCTCGCACATCGGAAGATGTAGCCACAGCGATGGCGATTTGTCATGACATGCATGTGCCCATCGTGGCGCGCGGCGGTGGCACTAGTCAGTGTGGACAAACCGTGGGTACGGGACTTGTGATTGACCACAGCAAATACCTGCGCAACATTTTGGATTTAAATCTTGAAGAAAAAACCGTGAACGTAGAGCCCGGCATTGTTCTCGATCATTTAAATGCATCGCTTAAAAAACACGGGCTTTGGTTTCCAGTCGATGTATCGACCAGCGCACAAGCAACTTTGGGTGGCATGGCGGGCAATAATTCTTGCGGAAGTCGCTCGATTGCATACGGCAATATGGTCCATAACGTGCTGGGTGCGCAAGCGTGGTTGGCCGATGGTCGATTAATCGATTGGGGATTGCACAGCAACAGCACGGGCGACGCGCGAGACATTGGTCATTTTTTACAAAATCTAGCTTTGCAATATCAAAGCGATATCGTTGAAAAATATCCAAAAGTTTTGCGACGAGTGGGTGGTTACAACTTAGATATTTTTTGCAATCAAAATCCAAAACCATATACCCAAGATGGCTCGGTTAATTTATCTCATCTATTGATTGGCAGTGAAGGCACGTTGGCGATGACGCGATCGCTTAAACTCCAGTTGAGCGCTCTACCCCGAACCAAAGTATTGGGCGTGCTTAATTTTGTGAATTTTTATAAAGCCATGGACAGCGCGCAACACATTGTGAAGTTGGGCAACGATGGAACTCTAACGGCGGTGGAGTTGGTTGATCGAACCATGATTGATTTATCTCTCAAAAATCCGGCCTTTGCACCCACGATTCAAACGGCTCTCAAAGGTGATCCGCAAGCCATTTTGTTAGTTGAGTTTTCGGGTGACGACAAAAATCAATTGATTCAAAAATTATTTGAACTCAATGAATTGATGAATGACTTGGGGCTTGGTGGCAGTGTGGTTGAAATGATCGACGACTCTGCGCAAAAAAATCTGTGGGAGGTGCGCAAAGCGGGCCTCAACATCATGATGAGCCTCAAAGGTGACGGCAAACCAGTGAGTTTTATCGAAGACTGCGCTGTGCCTCTAGAGCATCTGGCCGAATACACCCAATCACTAACAGAAGTTTTTGCCAAACACGGTACACGCGGCACATGGTACGCACACGCCTCTGTTGGCACCTTGCATGTGCGTCCTATTTTGGATATGCGGCGAGATGGCGCAAAAAAAATGCGCGAAATTGCCCAAGAAGCCAGCGCATTGATTCAAAAATTCAAAGGTGCTTACAGTGGTGAACACGGTGATGGTTTGTGCAGAGGCGAATGGGTGGCGTGGCAATTTGGATCCAAGCTCACCCAAGCATTTCAACAAATCAAACAACATTTAGATCCTGATCAATTGCTGTGCCCACAACGTATCGTCGACGCGCCACGCATGGATGATCGATCGTTGATGCGTTATTCTAAAGAATACCAAGTCATTCCTATTCAAACCGCGCTTGATTGGCGCGCGTGGGATGTACAAAGCAATGCACAAACCGAAGAAGTTTCAGTACCTGGTACGGGGCGAGATCCCGCGCAAGGATTTGCAAAAGCCATCGACATGTGTAACAACAATGGTCACTGTAGAAAATTTGACGCGGGTGCCATGTGTCCGAGTTATCGTGTCACGCGCGATGAACAACACCTCACACGCGGTAGAGCCAATACCTTGCGTTTAGCCTTATCGGGGCAATTGGGACGAGGTGCCCTCACTGATCAAGTGGTGCAAGACGCAATGGATTTGTGCGTGGGGTGCAAGGCGTGCAAACGCGAATGCCCCACAGGCGTTGACATGGCCCGTATGAAAATTGAAGTGACGCATCAAAACAATAAATACCACGGCTATCGTTTGCGCGATCATCTCATTGGTCGCTTGCCCGACTATGCAAGATGGGCGTCGCATTTTTCAAGTTTGCTTAATTTACGCAATCGCTATGGCGTATTGGCATGGCTTGGCGATCAATTTTTGGGATTGTCTCAACAAAGAAAAATGCCACATTGGCAGACCAATCATTTTTTCAATCGCAGCACATTGGGTGTCAGCGCCCAAGAAGTTTTAGCAGCAGAAAAAGGTGTGGTGCTTTTTGTTGATACGTTCAATGGCTATTTTGAATCGAACAATGCACTCAGTGCATTTCGGGTTTTAACTGCTGCAGGCTACAGCGTTCACATCGCCTCTAAAAGCGATCGAGGCCATGGCGCAGACAAAGGGCATTTGTGTTGCGGGCGTACTTACCTATCAACGGGCATGGTGGACAAAGCCAGTGAAAAAGCAAGTGAGTTGATCAACGCACTCCTGCCCTTTGCAGAAAAAGGTTTATCGATTGTGGGACTCGAGCCTTCTTGTTTATTAACATTGCGCGATGAAAATTTGGTATTGGGTTTGGGCCCGCAAGCTCAAATCATTGCCGACAAAGCGCTGTTGTTTGAAGAGTTTTTATCTCAAGAACTCAAAGCTAAACAATTGAATTCCTTGCGAACCAGACTCAAGGACACATATCAACCGATATTGGTTCATGGTCACTGCCATCAAAAGGCGATGGGAGTTGTACCTTCCATCTTAGAAGTGATTCGTTTGATTCCAGGCGCTAATCCACAACTGATTGAGAGTAGTTGCTGCGGCATGGCGGGCTCGTTTGGCTATGAGAGCGATCATCAGCAGATATCGATGCAAATGGCTGAGTTGGATTTGTTACCGCGAATTCGAGCAGTGCCAGACGCTATTGTTGTGGCTGATGGAACGAGCTGTCGACATCAAATCATGCACGGCTCAGAGCGACCTTCGATGCACGTAGCGCAATTGCTTTCGGATTTTTTGAAAAGTTAATCAATTGGCATGAAGCCATTGACATATAGGTTGCCACTGATCCAAATCTTTTTGAATTTTGGTGGGCGTGATATCAAACATGGATAAACCGTGAGCCGCCAAATGCAAATAGTATTGTGTGTCGCGCAAATAGCTCAAAATGGGTAGATCCAGCGTGGCTAAAAATGATCTCAGTCTTTCTGCTGAATGAGTTCTGGCGTCTATACGATTGCCAACCAAGGCCATGTCTGTTTTTAACTCTCTGCATAGTTGTTTGAGCTTGATTAAAAAATCATTGCTGGCTTGTATATCAAACAAACTGGGCAGTATGGGTACCACCACTTTGTCTGCACGGTTGATGACTTCGCGTAAACGCCAACCGCTGAGTCCTGCGGGTGTATCAATAACCAAATGAGTGGTATCAGCGGATGCACGTGCAGTTAATGCCAGGTCAGGTTGCAGATCCCAAGTCATGATGGGCGAAACAGTATCAGGGCGATTGGATAACCACATGCGCGACGATTGCTGAGGATCGGCGTCGGCCAACACAACCGAATGATTGCATGACGCAAAATAACCAGCAATATTGGTTGCCAAAGTGGATTTTCCAGATCCACCTTTGGTATTTGCAACAACAATCACTTTAGCTTTATTTTTCATATATTCGAATGATTGAGCATTTAGTCCATTCCAAGACCAATGCGTTTAACAACAGAACCCCATTTGGCAGAATCTTTATTCAGTTTAGCCGTGGCTTCTTCAGAGGTACTAGCAATCACGACTTGATCGGTCAATTTTAGTTTTTCTGAAGCATCAGGTGTACGCAATGCATCCACCAAGGCCTGTCTTAATTTTTGAATAATTTCTTCGGATACCTGTTTGGGGGCAAAAACAACCAAACTGAAATCAGCTTCATAGCCTTTGACGCCCGCCTCAACCATGGTTGGTATGTCGGGCAAAGACGGAGAACGCGAGACGCCTGAAACGGCCAAGGCGACCAATTTACCAGCCTTGATGTGAGGCAACACTGTGGGACCGGCTAAAAATCCACAAGGTACTTGCCCTGCAAGAACATCTTGCGCTGCAGGTGCGGGTCCTTTGTAGGGCACATGAACCATTTGTACGCCACTTAAGGCTAAAAATAATTCCATGGATAAATGACCTGGAACTCCCGCACCGCCCGACGCATAACTCATTGAGCCAGTTTTAGCCTTGGCAATTAAATCGGCCACGGACTTCACACCCACAGAAGGATTGCATACTAAAGTTTGACTAAATGATGATAGCATGCTGACCACTCTAAAGTCATCCATCTTGAATGACATATTTTTATATACGTGCGGATTGACCGTCATAATCGTGTCGGTTGCAACCAAAAAGGTATAGCCATCAGGCGCACTGCGCGAAACATATGAGGCGCCAATATTGCCCCCGGCACCTGATTGATTTTCTAAAAATATGGGCTGTTTGAGGCTTAATTGAAGCTTATCAGCCACCATCCGCATCACAATGTCGCTGGGGCCACCTGGTGGATAAGGCGCGACCATTTTGATGGGCTTGTGTGGCCAAGATTGAGCCATTAAAAGTCCAGAAAATAAACCACCGAGCGCCATAACAACCAACCGTTGAAACAATAAATACATGGTGTTCGTCCTTATAGGGTTAAACAAAAAAGCATTTCTACATCAAATAAAGAGTTAACAATAGAATAGAACAAGTTTAAAGGAGTTCAAATGCAGAGAATTTTAAGTATGAAAACAACCATTGCAGCGCTGGTATTGACTTTCTTATCTGGTATCAGCCTTGCACAAAGCTTTCCAAGCAAAACCGTGCGGTTGGTGGTGCCCTTTCCTGCGGGTAGCGCCACTGATATGGCCGCACGATTGGCCGCGCAGTATTTACAAACTGCGATGAATCAAAATTTTGTGGTTGAAAACAAACCAGGCGCAGGTGGATCCATCGCTGCCATGGAAGTGATCCGATCGAACCCCGATGGTTATACGCTTTTGTTTTCTTCCAACTCGGCGGCCGCATCCAATGTTGCTTTGCTTAAAAGTATTCCCTACGATCCCAATAAAGATTTCACACCGATTGCAGGCATTGGTGAAAACATGTTGGTATTAATGGTCAAGAGCGATCACTCAGCCAAAAATATTCAAGAATTCATAAGCTATGCATCGCAAAGACCAGGCAAAGTCAATGCCGGTTATGGCTCATCGAGTTCTCAAGTGAGTATTGCAGTGCTCAACAAGCTTGCAAAAATTGACACGATGATGGTGCCCTACAAAGGTATCCCATTGGCTGTTAACGACGTTTTAGCTGGCGTTGTTGAGTTTAGTTTTATCGACCAAGGCAATGCCATGGCGCAATCCAAAGGTGGCAAAATGCGCGTTTTGGGCGTCACATCCAACAAGCGTTCGATGTTGGCACCCGAATGGCCCGCGCTATCAGAAACATTACCTGGTTTTGATATCACCGCATGGTTTGCAGTGCTCGGACCTGCGGGTATCCCAAAAGATGTGGTTGAAAAACTCAACACACAAATCACCAACATCCTCAAGCAAAATGAATTCAAAGAAAAAATGGCGGGCATTGGTATTCAAACTATGCCCATGACTTCCGATCAACTCAAATCACATGTTGCCAGCGAAGTGACCAAATGGATCCGTTTGGTCAAAGAAGCAAACATCCAACCCGAATGAAAAATAATCAAAAAACCATGTTAGTCACAGGTGCCAGTCGTGGCATCGGTGCATCCATTGCTTTGCTCGCCTCACAAGAGGGCTACAAAGTCGGTATCAACTACAACAACAGCAAAGATGCAGCTCTCAAACTGGTGGAGACCATTCAAAAAAATGGAGGCCAAGCAGTTGCCATACAAGCCGATGTGAGTCAATCACTGCAAGTCACGCGCATGTTTGAAGAATTTGATGCTGCTTTTGGAAAACTCGATGTACTCATCAATAATGCGGGTCAGCTAGCGAGTTTTATGATCACCGAAGTTGATGAAAAAAATCTTTCAGGTCTTTATGGCGCCAACGTTTTTAGCGTTTATTACTGCGCGCGCGAAGCCGTTAAACGCATGTCCACACAGAGTGGCGGCAAAGGAGGCGTCATCGTCAACATGTCCTCTGTTGCCGCTCGACTCGGTGGTTTAGGTGGCGGTTCAGGCTATGCTGGAACCAAAGGTGCTTTAGATTCGTTTAATTTGTCCCTAGCCAAAGAAGTTGGCGCTTTTGGCATTCGCGTCAATGCCGTTCGTCCAGGTTTGATTTCAACTGAAATTCATAATGTGCATGGCGGTATTGAACACATGGAACAAATGGCTAAAAACGTTGTTCCCATGGGTCGCGCAGGCGGACCAGATGAAGTGGCTAAAGTCGTTGTTTGGTTAGCCAGTGACGGCGCATCCTACGTGCATGGCAGCATAGTGGATGTGGCGGGTGGGCGATAACTGATTAATCGGTTGCATCGTGCGTGGCAACAACCACAACAGCGGGTTTATCAGAGCGATTGCTCCACGCATAATTGCCACCACGAATTACACC